>ERZ650308.293-NODE-293-length-26588-cov-5.652508_pt1 | contig 26588 bp, 48 predicted proteins | sample MGYA00376244_ERZ650308 | MGnify/ENA primary metagenome ERZ650308 (study PRJEB26733, sample SAMN07839295) | wastewater metagenome | biome: small river; feature: stream; material: water | place: USA: North Carolina | collected 2016-04-26 ... | reverse complement strand
AGATTAGCTAAGTCAAAAAAAATAAAAATACTTCATACAGAGTGCTTAAAAACACAAGAAGAAGCAGAAAAGTTAGCAAGAGACAAGAAGCAAAAAGAAGAAAGAATAGATCTTTTTTTAGATAGGATTTATCAAGCAAATAGGTATTTACATATAGACTTTCTATATAAAACTTTTGATTCTTATTCTATTAAACCAGAGGACACAAAGAAAATAGATTTTTTAAAGAGTTTCTATTCATCAGATATCACAGGAATAACAATATCTGGCAATACTGGATCTGGAAAAACACATCTTGCATTGGCAATTTTATGTTCTGAAATTTCAAAAATAATTAAAGAAGAAAATTACGACAAATACCGATATGATTTTAGATTTGTGACTTCATCAGAGTTTGCTAGGCAATCAAAAATAAATACATTTGATAAAACTCAAAACTATTTTAGGGACCTAGAAGAATGTACTCTTTTAATTTTTGATGATTTGGGCTCTGAATCAGTTACAGATTTTACAAAAGAGAATATTTTTTCACTTCTTGATTATCGTGTAAACAAAAAATTAAAGACAATTATCACAACGAATCTAACAATGAATGAAATTAAAAACAAATATCACGAAAGAGTTTCTTCTAGACTTAAAGAGTTTGGCCCATTTGTAGAAATTAAAAACTCAGATTACAGAGAAAATATTTTAAAAAGCAATCTAAGCAATTTTAAAAACAATCAAAACTCTGATGAAAAAAAGAGAGATTAAAATTTTTTAATCTCATGAAGCACAGCGCATATTTTTATGTTGAAACTCTTTAAATCTTGATATTAGTTGTTGCTATGCGAAAATATAAGAACAAGCTATCAAGCTTAAATGAGCAAGAAAAGTGTGCAGTTATTAAGGCTATTAAAGAAACTGCTAAATTCTATATGGATCAAGGATTCTCATATGGTTTATCGTGCGCCACAGCCGCGTCACAAGCAAATTTTGGGAAATGCGAAGTAATGCGTACCCTGCAAAAAGAACGCGACCTGACCGATTTACGCGACAAACACACAACTGCTAATAGATTCAACAAACGAAAATTCCTTTTAGGCGTTGAAGCTTCAGCAGATGCTTTAAAAGCGTTCAAAGAGTTGGAAGGAAAATAATGCGTAAACTATTAGCGTATTGTACATCTAGAGCTTGTACCGTTGGACGATTTGAAAATATTTCAAATTACGCTGTCAAAGACGTTCCAAAGACAGCTTCAGTTTGTCCAGATTGTAAATCAGCTTTGTTGTGGAAGAAAGAAAACTCAAGACAGTCTGTGAAAGATCCAGTCTTTCCAAAGAAGAAAAGAGTTTAATCCTATGAACAAAGAATTAAAAACGGATTTAATAGCGACAATGATTCAAAAAGAGTTGATGCGAAAACCGATTCTATCTTTTGCAGATAAAAAATCTTATTCATATTGGCAGTTATTATTTTTTAAAATTAGAAATCAATACACAAAAATAAAAGATACAATCATATTTTATAGAAACTACGAGGGATAAAATGAAACAACTACCAATAGCACCAATTATATTCTTTGTTGCTTTAGTCATCTGCTGGTTCTTTTATGGGGTGATGGGATGATTCCTAAATTTAAGATCGGCGACAATATAATTCATGTATCAAATTCTGGAAAAAAATCTATTTTTACAGTTGAAAGCATCCTTTTAGATAAGGATGGGTATTGGTATCGAGAGGGTGATTATACTTCTTGGTTAGCAGAAAAAGATTTAACCATTTACACTGAGCCAAAGCCTAAAGTTAAAAAGTATTTGTGGGCATATAAACACAATGGAAATAAAGGACACGTTGTTTCTGGCTATTTTTATAAAGACACAGAAGAAGCTAAAGAGGCTCTTGGCTCAGAATCCTCATTAGTTCGTCTTGATTGGTCGATGATTGAATGCGAAGAATGAGTAAATTAATCGCAACCCTATTCCTAATCTCAATCGTGCCAATAGTGTTAATAATTTTAGCGAGTGAAATGATTTGGAAGGTGAGATATGAGTTTAAGTAATAAAGCGGCCCTAGCTTTAATAATGGCGCAAGCTTTCAGCGGTCAATTGTTTCCTTTGGTAGATAAAAGATCAAAAAACAATGAGCCAAAAAATAAGTTCAATCTTAATGATGAGCAAATAGAGATGTTAAAAACAATGTCTCCAAAGGATAAAAAGAAATTTCTCAAAGGATTCAAATGACTAAAACAGATTTCGCAGAGTTGAAAGAGAAATTAACAGAATGGACAGAACAATCAATGAATGAGATTTTTGATTTATGTTCGAATGATTGCTCCAATAATAATAGTGAAATGCCTTGCGCAGTTACAGGCGCTCAATATCAACACGCCAAATCCGCAGCGATCATCAGCGAGCTTATTGAAATTATAAGTTTACAGAATAAAGAAGTGGAAAGTTACGCAAGATATATTTACTGTACGGAAAATTGTAAGCTAAGCACAAGCTGGTCAGATCACGCAAAATGCACTTGCGGTGCCGAGAAACTAAAGAACTCAGTCAAAGCAGCTTTATCCGAAACAAACACACGTCTGCAAAAATTAAGGGAGGGGAAGAATGGATAAACTGAGAGAGTTTACTATCATAGAAGCTCAAGAGAAAACATATCAAGCCCTTGAATACAGAAAGAGTCATGATCAGTTAGTTAATCAGACTCACGTCATAGAATACTCAGCATATGAACAGCTTAAAAAAGAAAATAACAAGCTCATAGAGCAAAATGCTGAATTGCAAATGAGGCTGTTAAGGGAGGTGAAGAATGGCAAATAAACCACAAGAATTTATAATCGCTGGCAGTTATATATCTGTGACGCTCAAAGATGGGACTGTACAATCATTTCGTGTTGCGTGTTCTAAAGTTGAAGGCGCAGTAATCACGGGGGATTTCGTTCATGCTATAGAGTACAAAGCCTATGAGCAGCTGCAATCTGATTTAAGAACATCTGACCTCAATCGACAATCATTGTGGGCTGATTCGTTAAAGCTTGTTGATGAAAATGCGTTGCTCAAATCGAAGCTGAAATTGGCGGTTAAGGCTATTCATGATTTATTTAATAAAGCAAAAGACGGATCACATTATGAGTCAATAGCTCGCGAAGCTTTGAAAGAAATTGGAGAGGTATGAAGAAAGTTGTCGATATGAAAAAAATCAAAGTGGGCGACGTTGTTGAGACGTGGAACGACGAACATGAGTTTCTTGTGCTATCTCGCGTTGATCACGTTGATAAAATTAAGGGTGAAATTTACGTCGAAGTTGAAGAGCACGATAACAAATGTTTTCTCAAAGATATTTTTGCACATTATGTGTTGGTGACGAAATGACAACTTCGGAAAAGCTGGACAAGAAGATTAAAGACTCACCTGAATGGATTGAGTTCGAGCGTGGATATTATGAAGGATATTCAGACGGTGCCAATCTCCTCAAGCCTCTGCTTTTGGAGATGTATGAGCTTGTTAACGATATTGAGCCAAGCGTTTTGCCAGAATCGCATAGAGATAGAAGACGCAGTATTTTAATTAAATTCGAGGAGTTTTTAAAATGAAATACATCCAATGCCCTCACTGTAACGCATTTATGTCTATCCACGGATTAACAGAACACATTGCTGCGTGGTTTTGTCAGAATGAAAAATGCGGTAAAAAGTTTAAAGCTAGAATCGTTAAAATACTTACAGAGTATGTTGAAGTAACAAGAGAAATTAATCCAGAATGAAAAATACACTCACAATAGCAATTACAAAATATTACACTTTCAAATCATCTGCGGAAACAATGGACATCGCCTTTGATGAATATAGAAATACAAATCCTAGACTTAGATACAAAGACATGACGATTGAACCTGTCGAATTTAATTTAAAGACAACTAAAAAACGTAAACCAAAGGAGAATAAATGAAATACAGAAAAAAGCCAGTTGTGATTGAAGCTATTCAGTGGAACGGAACATGGGAACAAGCGCAAGAAATTAAAGATTTTGTAGGTGACTCATATTTTGAAACTACAGATGTTGATTTTAAAAGAACATATATGAATTTAGAAACTCTTGAGGGGTCACATTTGGTTTCGCCAAAAGATTATATTATCAAAGGTGTAAAAGGCGAATTTTATCCATGTAAACCAGATATTTTTGAAATGACCTATGAAAAGGTTGAGGGTGTTTTATAATGAAATACATAATCCTAGCGCTATTCCTAGCGAGCTGCAATCAAGCGCCACAAGGCGCAATCGTAGCAAGCCAAGATAACACCACAGCAATCAGTCAGGACTCAACAGAAGCAAGCGTTGATCAGACTAAGCCAATTGATAAGCCCTTAACACTGAAAGAAAAGTTATCAGTTATCGCCAAAGAGTTTGAGCCATTACAAACAAGCTATATGCCGTTTTGCTCAAAGACGCCAAAAGATCTTAATTTATTTTACACAACATTATTTTACGAAATGATTAGACATGAGTCAGGATTTAAAAATGAAACAGAATATTATGAATGTGCTAAGGCTAAGTGCTATTATGCTTCTGGATGCTTTAGCGATCCTATCCGTGGTTTTTGTAGAATTACTAGCAGCAAGCTTGATGGCGGTTTTGCTGTCAGCAGAGGACTTTTTCAGCTTAGTGTTAGCTCTAGTCGTGGGCTTGGTTGCAGCTTCATTAATAAGTCTGACGATTTACACAATGAGGACTTAAATATTAGATGCGCTCTACACATTTATAAAAACTACATTATCCAAGATAAAATCATCACTGGGAAGGTAGACGACAAGTGGAAAGGTGGAGCAAGATTTTGGGCAGTTCTTAGACCCACATTCGACGGAAAAATGAGAAATTCATATGTAAAAATAACAAAAGAAATTCAGAAATTGGAAGGGTGTAACTAGATGAAAGATTTTTTTAAGCCAGAGGATTTTTATTCTGCTATTCAATACTCAGTTGGCGCTGAAGAGTGTAAAAAGAAAATCGCAATTACTGCAAACGGAAAACTAAACGCGATGATTGAGTCTTGGCCTGTGGTTTATGCAAGTCCATTCATAGCAACACAACCGAAAAACTGGTATACTCATCCGCACCCAACGCTTGATACACATAAAGCCAGAATAGCATTTGTGGAAAGAATAGTTAAAGAGCCTTGCAAGCATGAAAATATTTTAACTTATGTAACAAGCTTAGCGGAGGGCCCTGCTGTGGCTGTAGTTTTAAAAGACAAATTTAAATGTAATGATTGTTACGTAGAATTAACACCAACATGGAGTATAAAAGATGGAAAATAATTTCAACGCACCTTGGGTATTCGCTAATATTGATTTACTTGGACTTGATGAGACTGATCCAAAGCTTAATGCTCGTTATGTGCCGGAGTGGAAGCTTGAAGGGTTGCCTTCTTACAAAACACTAGCTGGCAATACCCACGCATGGTGCAGTCTCAAAGTAAACGCAGATCTTCGCAAAGTCGGAGTCAAAGGCACAAACTCAGCAGCAGCATCGAGCTGGTCTAAGTGGGGTAGAAAATCACCTTTTTGGTTTGGCTCTATTCTTGATATTTCGCACCAATCAGGAGGCAGGCACGTTTGTTTTTTCTTGTATTGGATAGATGAGAAAAAAGGGATCTGTGCAACAATGGACGGTAACAAATCGAATAGGTTTTGTATTGCTCAAACAACTCTATCAGCAAAAGCTGATAAGCTTGTCACAGGCCCAAGGTGGTCAAAAGATTTACCAGACGGTCAATTAGTCTCAATGAATGATGTTTTAAAAGCGCATCCGATTTTAAAAGTTGGATCAAACTCAAACGGATCAACAAGATAACTAAGAAAGGAGAAATAAAATGAAAAATATGCCGAGAAAAGTATTAGAAAAAATGGCCTATGAAAAAAAATCAGCGCCAAAAAAGAAGACCGCTAAGAAAATAACTAAGACTTCAAAAAAGAAATAATTAAACAGAATTATCTTATACTGCGCGTAGCCCTGCGCTTAAGTGGGCTAAATATAAAAAGGGATTTTTATGAGAGAACTTTCAGATTTAGAGCTTGCAGAAATGGCCGATATGGCTAGAAAATATTTAAGTGATAACTGGTCAATTCATGTTGCGTTAAGAAAAGCAAAAGTTCCGGTCAAATACCAGCCTTATGTTAGGCAATTAATAAAACCAGCCCTTGATGAATACAAAAAAAGGATCAAGGCAAGATATCCAAGCTCGACAGGCATCGAAACAAGCTGCGTTTAAATAGTTAGAATTTATATCTAAATACTTACTGGTATCATTGAAAAGTGAAGCAAAAACTCTCATCTATTCTATTTGTTATCAGTGAGTTCTGGGCGGTCATCACGTCAATTATTTTTGTTATATTCATCGCAAGCTCAGCACTTACAAGACAAGAACTCATGGCTCAAAGAATTGATAAGCTTGAGGGAATGAGCAGCGACATTAATAAGATCTTAATTAAAGTCGAAAGAATCGACGCAACAGTAGAACAAATAAACAAAGGAAAATAAAAATGCTTGAAGGAACAGAGTTCGAACAAAAAATTGGTCAAGTTGGCGCTGTAATCGTAGACGTGACTCCAGAGTTAAAACTTAAAGTTTCTGCGTCTGTAGAAGTTGATCTTATCGGTGAATTAAAAAAGCTTGCTGAAAAAACAGCAACTCCAATTGATGATGCCGCTTTATTGTGGATTGAGAAATTAGTTAAAGCCGGAAACGCACTAGCTTAATTTATGAATTGGACGAAACTAGTTGATACTTTCACAGCTTTGTTTAACAACTATGTTAAGAAGTATCTCGTTTCGTTCGTTCTAAGGGCTATCGGTGTAACTGGAGGAATCTGGACATCGATAGTCTCTTTTTTATTAACCAGAGTATTTTTCTTTCTTAAAAAACAAGCCGAAGAAGCAGCACGACTTGCAGATCAAAAGAAAAAAGATCAAGAGCTTCTTGATAAGTACAAAAACGCAATCAAAGAAAATGCTCCAGAAGAAACTCTCATCGACATTGAGCAAGATATTTTAAACGGCGGACGTAAACCATGATCAAGCTAGACGTTTTTATTATTTGGGTTTTCATGCCGATCTTTGTGGGCTGTGCTACATACAAGATCGAAACAAATACGCCGACATTCTTAGATCCAGTCAGAGGCTACGGTCGGGTTTATACGGCTGAAAAGATTGAGCCTAAAGCCTGTGGTGAGCCTAACTATCAGTTTGTATACTCTAAAAAGAATATCCCGATTAATGAAATGCAAGGTTATGTGTGCCTGCCAGCAGATCAAGTTCAATACAACATTCGATACTACAATGAATACTTAAAGCAAAAGGCAAATTGTCAGTGAGTGAAGTCTTGTTTCAATGCAAAATCAATGGCCGAGCAAGGTCTAAGAAAAACTCAAAGCAGCTATTTAAAAACAAGAAAACAGGCAAGATGTTCATAACATCTAGTGACCTTTATAAAAAATGGGCATTATTTGCCGCCTGTCACGTCAATAGAGCGAAGAAAGCGCCAACAATAGACTTCCCATGCAATCTATCAATAAAGTGTTACTACAAGAACCATGCGCACGAACAGGACTTAGACAACGTGATCGCATCTGTTTGCGATGTTCTAGAGGATTGCGGAGTAGTTAAAAACGACAAACTATTTTATTCTTACAACGGATCGTGTAAATATTTCGATTCAGAAAACGAATATCTTGAAGTGATTGTTACAAAATTATAAAATAAAAATATGATAAAAATAGGAACTATGATTTTTGACCTAAGGGTTGTTTCTGGACCACACAAACTAAGTGGTAAAAACATATATAAATGCGTATGCGTTTGTGGACAAGAAGCAAAAATATCTGTGAGTCAAATCAACTATGGAAATAAGAAGTCGTGCGGATGTTTTAGAAGAAATATGATGTCTGACCGACAAAAAACTCACGGAATGACCGGAACATTAACGCACAGATCGTGGCAAGCAATGATTGATAGAGTTACAAGAGAAAAAAACAAGGACTTCGCGCACTACGGAGCTAGAGGCATTAAGGTTTGCGAAAAATGGCTAAATTCATTTGAACAGTTTTATGGAGACATGGGCCCAAGGCCATCAAAAGAATTTACTTTAGACAGGATAAGCAATAACGGAGACTATGAGCCTAGTAACTGTCGATGGGCCACAAAAAAAGAACAAATAAACAATAGGCGACCAATTAAAAACAAAACTGGCTTTACTGGTGTTTCAAAATATGGAAACAGGTTTTCAGCAAAATGCAGAGACAAGGACGGGAAAAGAGCCCACCTTGGATCATTCAGCACAGCCGAAGAAGCGCACAAAAGATATATTGAATTTAAATCAAAACTGATTGAATAGATTAGCCAGCAACAGATGCGGCAATCATTCTGCGAATCTTATCTAAAGACTCCTCAAGTGAATCGGTGCAGATCTTAGTTGCATCAACACCTAGTTCTTTTGCCTTAATATATGTGTCGGCAGCTTCTTGAGAAATTGCGAAGGTTTTTTTAACTTTGAGCTTTGTATCTTTAAGTCTAGGCGCTGTGTTTATGTCCATTTCAAAATGTGACCAGAAAATAAAATCATAATCAAGAAATAAAAAGTAAGAAAGTATAATATTTAATAAAGTAGATAACCTGCGACATTCAACATTCAATCTAGTCATGGGTTTTCAGCAGAATCTCTTGTTATCAAAAGAAGAAAATGAAAAGGCCTTACAGGCTCACAATGAGCAATTCTCATTTCTTCCGGTGCCTAATCTGCAGGAACGATTCGAAGGAACCCCACAACTATCAAATCTAGAGCTTGAGATCATGCACCTAACATTGTCAGGCGTTGAGATCATAGAAATAGCTAAAATGATTTATAGAACAATAGCTTGCGTGAAATGGAGACTATCTCACGTCTATTGGAAGTTTAACGTGGAAAACAGATTACAGCTTATTAACAAAGCATCAAAAGAAGGTCTGCACTTCATTACTGAGAATGGAATCAAACAATCATTCTCAATCAATGTCGACATGATGGCACATCTTAAGAAAGAACTAAAATGAACACTGGACTTACTCCAATATTTTTAAAATCAGGCGAGCGTGAAGTCTTAAATTGCATCATGCAAGGAATGACCGGAAAACAAATAGCTCAGAAAATTAATATGTCATTTAGCTGTGTTGCAGATCGAAAACGTAGATTGTTCGATAGATTCGAAGTCAGAAGCACAAAAGAACTCATCATTAAATACAATAATTATTTAGTCAGAATTAAAGAGATTGAAGAAATTAGAAAACGATTAGCAGGCGGAACTAATGCAAATACATTGTAAATATGACGAACTTATAAATCCAAGTAAGCTTAAGAATCATCCAAAGAACAGAAACAAACATGGTCAGGATCAAATTGAAAGATTAGCTGAGCTTTATAAATATCACGGAATCAGACATCCGATCATAGTTTCAAAATTATCTAAGTGCATTGTTGCAGGTCACGGCAGAAAGCTTGCTGCCATACGCGCAGGGATTAAAGAAATGCCAGTTGTATATCAAGACTTTGAATCATCAGAATCTGAATACGCTTTTATACAAGCTGACAACGCAATTGCATTGTGGGCTGAGCTTGATATGGCTGGAATCAATGAGGACATATCAGACTTAGGTCCGGACTTCGATATCAATATGCTAGGTATTCAAGACTTTACAATTGATGTTGCTGACAAGTTTGAAGACAAAGACGCTGATGAAATATCAGAGGAAGTCGAGCCGATTGCAAAGCTTGGTCAGATTTATAAGCTAGGAGAGCATAGATTGATGTGCGGTGACTCTACTGATGAGGCTACTGTTGCAGCGTTAATGAACGGTGAGAAGGCTGACATGGTTTTTACTGATCCTCCTTATGGTGTAGATTACGAAGGTGGAGCTTTTAGCAAAAGAACTAAACTAGCAAATGACCACAAAGAAACCAACATTTACGAATCTGTTTTGCCAGTATTGTATAAAAACACAATCGATAAAGCATCTTTTTATGTTTGGCACGCAGCTGGTTATGCCGACATGGCATCCCATATTGTAGAGAATAAAATGCAAATCAGATCTCAGCTTATATGGAATAAAAATCAAGCGCAATTTGGAGCTTTATCTGCTCAATATAAACAAAAGCATGAGCCATGTTTTTACTGCTTTAAAAAAGGACATGCGCCTAATTGGTATGGTCCAACAAATGAAGTTACTGTTTGGGATATAAAAAGAGAATCAAAAAATGAATTTCATCCAACGCAAAAACCAGTTGAAATTATTGAAAGGGCTTTAAAAAACAGTTCAAAAGCTGATGATATAATTTTAGATTTGTTTGGCGGCTCAGGATCAACACTGATAGGCTGCGAAAAAATGCAAAGAAAATCATATACAATGGAGCTTGATCCTCATTATGTTGATGTAATTATCGCAAGATGGGAAAAGTTCACTGGCAAGAAAGCTGAGCTATTGAATGGCTAGGCCAAGAAAAAAAGTAAATGAGAAGCTTTTAAAAGATTTGGCATTTATTCACTTGCCAGATGAATACATAGCGAAATGTTTAGACGTTTCTGTAGCTACTTTACACAGACGTTTTGCAGATAAAATCGAATTTCACAAGTCGCAAGGAAAAGCAAAACTCTTAAGTAAAGCTTGGTCTAAGGTTGAGGCTGGCGAGTGGCCTGCGATTAAATTCTTATTACAAAACTATTTAAAAATGTCTGAAAAAGTCGAGACTTCTTTAAACGAAGAACAACTTAAGAATTTCACATTTAATTACAACACCAAGCCAATGAATCAAGATGAAAAAGGTTGATGACCTAATCGCAATGTATTCTCAAATGGACGAAAAAGAATTGCAGATTGAGATTGATGCGATGTTTGAAATCATTTGGGCCATGCTTGAAACACAAGAGTGCGATAGCATCTCTAGTTATCCAAATCCTAATATTGAGCTGAAAATGAGCTGCACAGTTATTAAGGATGAGGGAAAATACTATTGCTAGACAGATCTACTCCTTCATTATTTGAATTTAATCCTGATCACATACCATTTCAAAAGGAGGTGATTCATGACATTACATCAGTTTATGACTATTCACTGGGATATCACGAAGTATTATTGTCTGGATCTGTTGGATCTGCGAAGTCATTACTTTGCGCTCATATTATATTAAGGCATTGTTTAGAACACACAAACGCGCGCGTGTTGATCGGTCGAAGGTCTTTGCCAGATCTTAAGGACACAATATTTCAGATGATTGTTGAGCACTTGGAAGGCTCGGGATTTACAGATAACAAAGATTATCGAATCAATTATTCATCTGCTTATATCGAATTTTCAAATGGCTCTATTATCATTGGTAAAAGTTGGGCCGATAAAAAATACAAGAAATTTAGATCGCTTGCTTTATCAATGGCAGTTATTGAGGAGGCTGTTGAGAATACAGGTGATGATTATAAAGCACTTGTCGAAATCAGACAACGTGTTGGGCGACTTCCACACATTAAGCAAAACTTAATCATCTACGCGACCAATCCGGATTCACCTGCACACGAGCTATATAAGTATTTCTTCGATGAGAAAAAAGCTAACAGGCACATTTACTTTTCACTTACTGAGCAAAATCCTTTTTTACCAAAATCATACATCGACAATTTAAAAGAGAACTTGCCGCCTAAAGAAGCTGAAAGAATGCTTCAAGGCAAATGGGTTGAGATAGATCGAGAGCGTTTATATTACGCTTACAATCCTGATGTTAATTTTAAAACAACAGAATATGTCATCAACCCCCAACTGCCAGTCAGTATTTCATTCGACTTTAATATTGGTATCGGCAAACCAATGTCATGTATTCTTTCACAATACGATAGATCTGCAGACACATTTCATTTCTTTGATGAGGTCGTAATCCACGGGTCAAGAACAGAAGACGTCCTAGAAGAGTTGGCAGCGCGAGGATACTTTGAATACATCAATGTCATGTTTGAAATTCATGGAGACGCAACGGGCGGTTCACGCACAACAAATTCAAAGTGGTCAAACTATGATGTCATCGATCAATTCCTAAAGCTCTATAGATCAAAGGTTAACCCTCTACTTAAGGTTAATCATAGGCTCTTAATCCCGACTAGCAATCCTCCAATCAGAGAAAGACATAATATTTTAAATGCATACTGTAAGAACGCAAAGGGTGATGTGCGTTTGTTTATCTACAAGAAATGTAAAGTTGCACACGAAGGTATGCGGCTTACATCTTTGAAAAAAGGTGCGGAATACATTGAAGACGATAGCAAAGAATATCAGCACGTTACAACTGCAATCGGATACAGAGTTGTTTACACATCACAAAACAAAGTAATTATCAAAGGTGGTAATTTTTAAATGGCAAACATAGACTTACTAAATCCAATGTACAGAAAAATGTTAATTGATGACATTCGTTCAAACGAGAATGTTGAGCGAAAACGCAAGTCATTAAAAGACTATGAAATATATAATGATAATGCTTATCCGTATGTCTATGAGAAACTAGCAAATCAATTAAGCGAACAAACTGCTGCGCAAATGCCGATTGTTTCAAATCTTAATATTGCTAAAGCTGTTGTTTCTAAAGAAGCCAACATCTACACAGATGAACCAGAGCGAAATTATTCAAACATCACTGAAGCTGATGAAAAAGCTATTGAAGAAATCTACGCTGACGGCGGTTTCAATTCAATCTTAGGTAAGGCTAACAAATACTATAAGCTTAGAAATCAATCGTTTATTCAAGTTGTTCCAAAGTACGGAAAATTAAAGCTCAGAGTTTTACATGGTCACAATATCGACGTGATCCCAGACTCTGATGATCCAGAAACAGCTTATGCTTTTATTATTTCAAGCTTTGATAAGTCGGCTTACTTACAAGCAGGACAAGACAACATTAATCAAATCACAGCCGACACAGACGATTATAAAGCAAAATCAGAACGATATCAGGTCTGGACAAGTGAAATCGTTTTTACAATGGACGGCAAAGGCAATATCTTAACAGAGGTTGTTCCTAATCCAATTGGCTCGCTTCCATTTATCGATATCGCAAAAGATAAAGACTTCGAATTTTTTGTTAGAATTGGTCAGGCCTTAACTGATTTCACAGTTGATTTCAATGTGTCATGGTCAGATCTTTTATACATAGCACGACTTCAAGGATATTCTGTTGGCGTTGTTAGTGGTGATCCAGAGCTTAAGCCTGAGTCAATGACTGTAGGGCCAAATAGATTTCTGTTCTTGCCGCAAAATCCTGCAAATGAAAACTCAAACTTAACTCTAGAATTTAAAAATCCGACTCCAAATCTGGAGGCAACACTTAAAGCTATTGATTCATTGATTGCGACATTCCTAACTACAAGAGGCGTAGACGCTAAGGCAGTATCGACAAACAATTCTGGCAACACTTCTTATTCATCGGCTCTTGAAAGATTATTAGCAATGATTGATCAATTTAGAGCTTCAAAAGAAGACTTCGATCTATTCTCTGTAGTTGAAAAGCAATTGCATCAGATTGTTGTTAAATATTTAAGTCTGCTATCAGGAACTCAGTTTCTTGATCCAAAGTATTCAACAAGTCAGGCCGTGATCAACTCAGAAATGAACATTCAATTTAAAAAACCTGAAATGATTGAGACTAAATCTGAGCAATTAGATAATGCTAAAAAGAAAATTGATCTAGGAATTGCTGATGCAGTTAGTATCTTAGAAGAAATCGACGGCATTTCAGAGGATGAGGCTATCGAAGAAATTGCAGAGATCAATCAAAGAAAATTGGAAAACAGACAATTATTAATCGATTCGAACAATACAGAGGATCAAGTTGGCGCTCCAGAAACCAACACTTAAAAAAGAAGAAGTCAGTACAGAGATTGATTTAAAATCTCTGTTAGGAGCAGCTTCAAAGAATGAGTCAATCAGGCAGGTTTTCTTTGAGGCCGCATTCGATAAGCTGCTTGCTAGACTAGACCAAGGCCGCGGAGTCGATGGAAGGCTCCATGCTTATTCGAAATCATACAAAGACTCTTTAGCCTTTGCAGCTTTTGGAAAGTCTAACACAGTCAATATGCAGCTCACTGGTGACATGGTTCAATCGATCACTGTTCTTGATAGCTCAGAAACAAAATTAAAAATAGGCATTGATGACACTGAACAAGCTGCAAAAGCTTACGGACACATGACTGGTATGAAAGGTCATCCGACTTTAGCTGGCAAAGTAGATGCTAGAAATTGGTTTGGTTGGAAAGATTCTGAGCTTATCAAAATAGCTGATGCAATAAAGCCAGAAATAAACAAAAGAGACATTCTAAGCGATGCAGTAGTCTTAAAGCTTCTTAATAAGTTGGTCGGATAATATGGCAAAAAAAGCATTTGTTAAGATCACAGGAATAACTCAAGCAAGAGACAATGCTTTGAAGTTTTTAAATCAAACTAAAAAAGACTCTAAGATTTTAGAAACAGAAGGTAAATTTGCTGCCGATCAGATAAGAGACAGGACCGAAGGCAGACAAGAGCAATACAAACAAAAGGATCTTGCAAACGTAACTATTGAAGCTAGAAAAATATACGCTGGCTTTTATGATACAAGTCCTTTAGCTATTCCAAAAAGATCAAACTTAACACTTACAGGCCAGCTATTAGGCGCAATTAAACACAAAGTAAATTCAGCCGCATCTGAAATCATCATCTATTTATCGGACAATAGAAGAAACAGAAAGATCCCTGATTCAATTATTCAAGAAATGTATGATGGGATAATAGACAAAGACCGAAATGCGACCAATTCAAAGCGCAAAAACCCAAAGGTTAAGGACAAGCTGACAGCCATTTTCTTATTAAAAAATCAAAAAGATAAGACCAACAATGAGATCAAAAAAGATCTTGAGGACAAGGGCCGCAGGTTCATGTTTTTGTCTGACAGATTAAAGACTACACTTGAGAATAGATTGGTCAAAGAACTAAAGCGCAGGCTGGATTTATACAATAAGATTAAGCGAAAATTATCTCTGTAACAGGAGATACAAATGTCAGAACAAATTCCCAGTGGGAAAACTGAGCAAGTCAGTGACGTGCCAGAGAAAAAAGAATCAGTCGCTTATGAAACATTTTCAAAACTATTAGGCGAAAAAAAGAAACTACAATCCGAAATGTCTGAAATGAAAGCTTACAAGGATCAACTTGAGGCTGAGAAATTACAGGCTGAAGGAAAGTGGAAAGAACTTGCGGAGAATAACAAGAAATTGGCAGACGATTTTAAGTCTAAAAATTTAAACATTGTTAAGAACGTAAGTGAAAAAGCAATCCGAAGTCAGTTCATGCGTGAAGCTGAAAAACTAGGTTGTGTTGACGCCGAAATTGCTATGAAAGCTTGTTCGTTTGATGACCTAGAAGTCACTGAGGATTTTGAATTTGATAACCAAAAGCTGGTTGGAAAAATTCAAGAGCTAACCAAATCAAAGCCTTATCTTTTTAAGAAGGACTTTAAAATGGTTCAGGACATCAACCCATCAAACAATTCTATATCGACTAAGCCTCTGACTGATCTCTCTGAAAATGAATTAAAAGAGTTATTAAAAACAGCAAAATAAACAAACTTTAAAGGAGTTTAAAATGGCAGTTACAGGCAACACACAATTAGGCGCTACAAAGCAAGAACTAATTGCAGCATTGGTTCAAAAAGAATTAAAGTTTCAAGCTAAATTAGTTGGAACAGTTACAGACGTATCACCTTTTGCAGTTAAAGGATCGAAATCAGTTTCTTTCCCTAATACTGGATCTTTCACTGTTGAGAACCGTGCAACAGCTACAGCAGGAACTTTACAAGATTTAACATTCACAGCAGAAAAATTAGACCTTGATCAGCGTTTATATGTTGGTTGGTTAGTTGATTCTTTTGATGAGTATCAATCAAACGTAAATGTTCAAGCTGAGTACGTTAAGCGCGCTGCTACTGCACACGCTCGTAAGATTGACGAATTGATCTTAGCAACTATCGATGCAGCTTCTGGCTACAATCAAGTTGGTGGTATCGATTTAACTAAAATCTTAAACGCTCGTAAATGGTTACAAAAGAACCAAGCTGTAATCTCTGATTGCTCTTTAGTTGTATCTGCTGAGGGCGAAGCTGACTTGTTAGCAATCCCTGAGTTTGTACGCGCTGACGCTTACGGCTCAAGCAATCTTCCTTCAGGTGTAATCGGTAAGGTTTTAGGATTGAACGTAATCGTTCACACTAACCCATCATTAGCTAAATCATTCATCTACGAAAAAGCTGCTGTTGCATTAGCTTTCCAAAAGGCTCCAATGTACGCAGAACAGAAAGCAGTTGAGTACGGAACTGAAGCAATGAAAGCAGCGATTGACCAATTAGTTGGTATCAAAGCACTTCAAATTGCTAACGGTTTAGATTCAACAGGCGCGGCGTTGGTTGCTCCAGCTTCTCCATTAATTGCAGAAATCGCGGATTAATTAAAATGAATGTAGGGACACAAACAGACATGGGTGTGTTTCCTCATTTTATCAAGGCGACGTCTCCTGAGAAACTTCAGGAGGCGCTGTTGATGAATAATCTTAGACTAAAATCTGAGGTTAAATATTTCGATATTCAATTTGCAAACGGATATTGGTTTGCTTGGTACTACGACAGAATTGATCTTTATTCTAAAATAAAACCAAAAGGCAAATAATGACTGGGCCGATCAGGGACACGACAGGCGAAAGAATACAAGACGCTTTTGTAGAGTCACCGACTCGTGCAAATAAAACAGCTGTCGAGGTTTACGTTGGTAATGCTTCTGACATTGGCGGTGGCGGGGGCTCTGGATTGAATCAATTAACAGAAAAAACATCTGTCACAATTACAAGTCTTACAGTCAACACCTGGGTAACTGTACCAATAACAACTATAAACGTAATATCGGACTTGTCAGCTTTTGATCAATCTGATTACGAAGAAGTTGTATTGGCGTGGCGAGTGATATCCTCAGGCTCACAAGTTCAAATAAAATCTAAAATAGAAAACACATTTACAATCCATGTAGAGGGCTACTTGGTTTAAGGAGAATATATGGCTGACGAAAAACTGTTTTATGTTGATGTAAATTTAAATCAACTTCAATTAAAAAAAGCTGCACTAGAAAACTTAGCAAGTGATCCCGTTTCGCCTGTCGCTGGTCAAACTTGGTTTAACACTACGGATGCAGTTGAGAAGTACTACGACGGAGTTAGTGCTAAAGTAAAAGCCTCTCAATCTTGGGTGACTACTGAAATAAATAAACTAGAAAGAATTCAAGGGTCTTTTGATGCGTCTCCAGGGCTTCTGCCAGTTGCAGCCAATAAGATTTCTGGAAATTTATCCGCAATTGTAGCAGGCGATTACTGGATTATTTCTGTAGCCGGAACCATCGCTGGCATCGTTGGCTCAGATGTTTTAGATATTGGCGACAAGCTTCAGTATGTTGGCGGTGGCGCCGGTACTGCTTCAAACTGGGTAGGTATTCAAACTAACTTAACAGATTCAAATGTCGGCAACGTAAAGCACGAAAGACAAACTGTGGCATTGGTTGCAAATACTCCGCTAACTGTAACGGCGGCTTCAATTTCAGATGTTTATAATACGCAAGTGTTTAACTCTGCAGGAAGTGAAATTGTAGTTGATATTACTAAGGGTGGTTCAGCTAATCAGGTTGTTTTGACAAGTAAAAAATCTTTAACAGGTGTAATCGTAGACCTATTAGGATAATAAATGTCTAAAATAGTTAATACAGATTTAGATATGGATAGCGTTGGAATGGTGACAAACCTTCCAGCGCCAACAAGTGGTGGCGATGCTGCTAATAAAACATATGTCGACACTAAAGAGCCCGCTTTTACAACTTTACCAATTTCAAAAGGCGGCACTAATTCAAGTACTGCATTAACTGGCAATAAAGCCATCGTATCTAATGGCACTCAAATTATTGAATCATCAACTACTTCGACAGAGGTTGGTTATTTGTCAGGCGTGACATCTGCAGTTCAAACTCAAATTAATGATAAAGTTACTTCAAATAGTGCCATTACTGGATCAACTAAAACTAAAATCACTTACGACACTAAAGGATTAGTTACGGCTGGCGCAGATGCAAACTTAGATGATTTAGGGGATGTCGTAATAACAAGCCCAGTAAAAAACGAAACTTTAAGATATAATGGAACTAATTGGGTAAATCAAAAAGATGTTAATCCAAAATCTCATGTTGTTTTATATGATGATTTTGTACATGGTTTTGTAAACTCAGCTTGGTCTTTAGGTTGGACAACTGCTACTGGTGGCGCGGGTGCGCAGACTACAGCGGCAGTACATGACGATGTTGCTTGTGGAGTGGTTCAGCTTCAAACAGGAACTACAGCAACTGGCTGGGTCGCCATGGGCTTAGGTAACAGTATATTCATTCCATCTGGATCTTCTCTTTATTGTGAAGCATATGTGAGAATTCCTACACTAAGGACAGTAACACAAGAATTTAAAGCTTATTTCGGTTTTGGTGACAGCGTAGGAACCAATGTCGACATGGTAGACGGGGCTTATTTCACTCACGATTCAACATCTACAAATTGGGTTATGAATACAGCAAACAACAGCGTTAGAACTGCTACAGCAACATCAACCGCAGTGGTTGCCAATCAATGGTACAGGCTAGGGATTCAAATAGCTTCTGGTGGCGGATCTGCTCAGTTTTTTATTGACGGCGTAAGCGTCGGAACTGTTGCAACAAACGTCCCTACCACGAGAGCAACTGGTGGTATTTACAAAATAGTAAAAACCGTTGGAACCACCTCAAGAACTATGGACTGCGACTATTGGTATTCTTTAACTGAATTTATAAATGAGAGAGCTTAATGACTAAATATAGAGTTAATCTAGAAAATGGTTTTGTTGAATTTGGTACCTCGCAAGAAGCAATTGATTACATTAGCTTAAATCAACTAAACACAACTCACGAAGAAATCACAGAGTCTTTAGAATTATCACCTCTGCTAACACTTGAACAAAAGTCTGCAGAGTACATCAATTTCGGCGTAAGCCTTTATGAAAAGATTAAGCAAAAAGTATGGGCTTTAAATACTTACAACAAAAGTATTGGTCTTAATTTAACTACACAAGAAATGCTTTCGCTTTTATCAACTAGCGATACGTTAGAAAAGTCTATGAAAACGGGATCATTTGATACCGCTATCTATATAGCGAACCAATTTAAAACAGCGCTTCCGCAGTATACAGATATTGCTAACTTTGCGATCGATGAAATGAATTACTTTTTGGGTAGAGCATGACAAATTATTACGCAGTTTTTTTTAAAAACAAATCACCTTATTATATCTTTGCAAGACTCATTGAGTGGGTTGATGGCACTGATTTTAGTCATTGTGAAATAGTAAAAGTTGTAGATGACAACTGGGCTGAGGCTATTTGTTATGGGTCTGTGTTTCCAGAGTCTAGGTCAATTCTTTTAAAAGAAATGGTCGAGCATTACGAAATAAAAGTCATAGTTCCATTAGTAGTTAAAGTTAAAAATCCTGATGTGATTTTAACTGCATTAATGAATAGATCTTATTCTTTCGTTCAAATACTACTAATAGGGATAAAGATTTTAACAGGTTCTAGCATTAGTTGGTTACCGTATGTAAAAGTAAATCTATCAAAAATTTTAATTTGTACTGAGGCGGTTGGCTTGTTTATGCAAGAGGCTTGTCAGTATAAATTTGAAGAAAGTCCAGAGATGCTGTCGGTAGAAGAGACTTTAAAAATAGCTATGTACAACTTACCTAAGAATGAGGTTTAAATGATCTTCGGAGTAATTAAAACAGACGATCAAGTGTATAGTGGCGACAAGATTCGAATCGATGTGTCAGGATCTTTTCTAACACCAGACTTAACTTTTGCTACTGTGTCGCATGAGATATCTGTCGATGCAGGTGTTACTTGGTACAACGTAAGTGCTAAGAAATATGTTGATTGGATCTTTACAACCACAGGGACCAAGACTATTTCATTAAGACTTTCTACTACAGAGCCAGCTAATCAAGTATTTACAAAAGACATTACTGTTTTAAATCTTGCTACTGCTAACTTATTTTCTAAAGACTTTGATTTATATAATTTAGAGCCAGAGATTGATCAGTATCTACCTAAGAAATGGTCATCATGGAATATTGTTCATAAACGCGCTCAAGACTGGATTATAGATTTCTTAGATGAAAAAGGCATATTCAACGAGAACGGCGAAAAATACACTGTCGCTGACATTATGGATGTTCAACAAGTAAAGCAGCTTTCAACTTACAAGGCTTTAGAATTTATCTACGAAGGTAATTCAAACATCGTAGGTGATTTATTTAGCATCAAGGCTGAGAAGTATAGACAGATGGCCAATACAAAAGCTTCAAGATCACAACTATCTTTAGATTTTAATGACAATGCTGTAGCAGATGATTATGAAAGAACTAATCTGCATGAAATTATTGTGAGACGAAAATGAGTTTCAAACAAATTAGAACCTACTTAACAGATAGACTATTAGAAGTTGATTCAGACTTTGAAGTTAATGATCAGGCTTTTGATACTGAAAACGTAGGAGCTAATGAATTTGATAAACGATTTCATATTTTTTACGGCAATGTAGTAACCACAGCTTCAAATCAAAATACGACTCAAGATAACGTTACGGCTACTGTTACACTAAACTTTTCAGGTAGCAGAAACTCTACGGAACAACTTGACGATGCGATGGACTTAGCATTGCAATATAGAATTAACTGCTTACGTAGACCTAAATATGTTGGACAAACATTTATTAAGAATGTAGTTTGTCAAAACATCGATGCCACACCTCTAGATACAAACGACAATGCAATTCAGATTCGTCTTACGTTTAATATATCAATCATTTATGGAACTGGAATCACTCTAGACTGCGAATAATATAACATTTCACTTGAACGAATAACCTTTCTTCAAGGAGAAATCAAAAATGTCTATTCAAAATATTTCAGTACGGCCTCACTATGTATATCTAGGATCTGACATTGCTCAGGTTCAATCAATCAAATGTGTTGCTGACGTAACATCAAGCTTACAAAATAAATATTTCTTGTTTCATGATGCTGCAGGTGCAAAGCGCTATGCATGGTTTAATGTTGCTACACTTGGTGTAGATCCTGCACCTGCTGGTGGTTGGACTGGCCATGCTGTTGCGATTTCTGCAAATGATACTGCAACGGCTGTTGCTACTGCTTTGGCTGCTGTTTTAACTGCAGTTTCTGGCTTTGACGCTACATCATCAGGCGACACAGTAACTCTTACACACACAGCAATCGGTTATGCTCAACCGGCAATTGATTCAACTGCAGCGCCTACAACTTTTTCTTTTAAGGTTGTAACTTTAGGTCAAACAAAACAATCAGCAGGTTGTTTAAAGGGTGACATCGAATTAGCAGGATTTGCTCAGCAAACTGTTGAGATCACTTGTCATGCAAGTGGAACAACAGTTAAAGACGAAAGAATCACTGGATACGATAAGCCAGAATTAAGCATCGTTTTACAAGAGACTGATAAAGCATCTTTGCAAAACATCATGGTTATGTACGGAATGCCAGTATTCACACCTGTTGGTGCTGATAAAGAAGCTGTGTTTGGTTACGGACCTGCTAACGTAGGCGGATCAAACCCTAAAATCAAAATTACTATGCACCCAGTAGACAAGGATGCATCTGATAAGTCTTCTGATTGGAACTTCTGGACTGCACAAATGGGCCTAGATACTTTCAACTTCTCAGGTGAAAACCTTTCTGAAATCCCTGCAACATTCACAATCTTTCCTGATGAGACTAAGCCAAAAGGTATTCAGTTTTTCATGATCGGTGATGCTGCAAAGGCTGGATATTAATATAAACAAAGGGCCGATCTTAGGATTGGCTCAACATTAAGGATTTATGGAACTAGTTAAGACTAAAATTGAAATTACAGTTTACGGACAGAAGTATGATTTGACCGCGCCAACGGCTTTGCAAGCTGCTGAGTTCTCTGACATGACTTCAAAACAGGGTATTTCATCGGTTGAAATGTTAAAGCTAACTCAAGAATTTATTATCAAAATGGGTCTTCCCAAAGAGATTACAGAAGACCTTGATTTAGATAACACAAAGAAGCTGATTGAATTTATTACTGTTAAAAAAAAATAGATCAGTTTGATTATAAGCTTTGCAAGCTGGCATATTTTTATCCTGCCTATAAGGTCGAAGAACTTGCTGGCCTACCGGAGCGCCAAGTTGGTGTGATGTGGAACATGATTTCAACCATTGAGGCTCAAGAACAGCTTAAGCAGATCAGCGTGGCAGACTGGCCAAATATGAAGAAACAGCAAAGGACCAAGGTCCATAAAGAGTTGTTTTCAAAAGCTTACCCATCAGAAGTGAGAAAAAAGAATTACATCACTCCTGAGCAACTTCAAAAGGTGTTAGGTAGATAATGGCTGATGAATTACGAATAAAAGTTTTATTAGACACAGGCGAAGTCAAAGAAGGATTTCTTTCTGTTGAAAAAGATGCAAAGAAGTCTGCAAAGAATATCGAAGGATCTTTCGACAATCAGCTCGACGGATTAACAAGCAAAATAAAAGGTCTTGGAATCGCACTTGCTGCAGCGTTTAGCGTTGGCAAGCTTGTTAATTTTTTAAGAGACTCGACAACTGCAGCGGCTGAGGCCGAACGCGCAACAAATTCACTTGCGGCGTCACTTGCACAAATCGGAAAATTCAGCAATGAGGCTGTAGATTCTTTTTCTAAGTTTGCAACACAACTTCAAGCTCAGACCGGAATCGAAGACGATTTAATCAAACAAAATGCAGCATTGCTTGTTTCAATCGGCGGCCTATCGGGTGAAGGCTTAGAGCGCGCAACACAGGCGTCTTTAAACTTATCTCAAGCTCTACAAATTGACGTGGGCACAGCGTTTGACCTTGTATCAAAGGCGGCATCTGGGAATACAAGCCAGCTTGGTCGATACGGAATCAAGCTAGATGAGAACATTCCAAAGAACGAAAAGTTTGCAGCAACATTACAGCTTATTGAGCAAAGATTTGGCGGATTAGCCGAGACAAGACTAAACACCTTTGAAGGCGCGCTGGCAAATCTTTCAAATGCCTTTGGTGAAGTTAAAGAAGCTATCGGCGGAATCATAACAAGCAGTCCGTCTTTAAGGGCTGCAATCAATTTTATAGCAGAATCATTTTTCTCATTGTCTGAATCAATTTCAGAGGCAGCAAAAGGTAAAGATTTGCTAAAAGATATTTTAGACACCTTGGTTCAAATCGGTGCTGTTATTAATGCCTTTGTTATCGCTCCCATTGAGACGCTGATCAATTTGGTTATAACAGGTGCCAAGACAATGGCCTTAGCATTTCAGGGGATTGTTGTCGTTTTAAACTATGTTGCAAATGCAATTGTTTTATCTACTGTGATTCCAATTCAAAAAGTGATTTCTGCCCTTGGAAGTTTAGCAAGCTTTGTATCTGAAGACTTTGGAAATAAAATTAAAAATGCAGGTAATTCGTTTAGATCTTTTTTTGAAGAACCACTGAATGAGTCATTAACTAAAAGCAAGGAAAATTTTGAGCTAATTTTTGACTCTCTTTCTGAGTCTGCGGAAACTGCTTTTAATACAAACATGGCCGACTCTGTTAGCACATGGCTTGCAGATCTTAAGGGAAAACTAGATCAGGCAAAAACAGCGCAGGATCAATTTAAAAATAATACTTCTGCAAATGCTTTGGCAATTGAAGACATTTATAAAAACTTAAGAGATCAGATCAATAAAGCCGTAGGGCAAGGCATTGTAACAACAATCAGCGGATCAATTCAGAGAATCGGAGCGTCTTTAGTTAAGGGACAATCTGCGTTTGATGATTTTGGCGCGTTTATTCTTGGTGTTTTGGGTGACTTATCAATTCAAGTCGGAAGCATGTTGATCGCAATGGGTCTTGGTGTTGACTCTTTAAAGGTCGCACTTGCTACGTTCAACGGTGCTGCTGCTGTTGCGGCTGGTGCTGCATTGATCGCTCTAGGCGGCGCTCTTAAAGCAATGTCGGGTGGGATTGGATCATCAAGCGCGGCGGCATCTACAGGCGGCGGCATCGCTGCAACGCCTTCAACATCTACAGACCTAACACCAACACAAGACTTACAACGTACAGAAGCCTCAACAGGCGTCTCGGTTGTTATTCAAGGTGATGTTTTAGATTCAGATGAATCAGGCTCAAGAATTGTAAATCTAATCAATCAGGCATTTGACAAAAAGGGCGTAGTTATTAATCAAGGAGTCATGGCGTGAGTGCTTTAGAAAATCATTCTAAATTTTATTACGGCTGGCAGATTACAAATCAAAATAAATACATCGATTTCAATGACGGATCAGGCGTTCAAACGGCAACTTTAAAAGTCGGATACTATTCATCTAATGATTTGATGATTGAGATTAAAAAGAAAATGGACGCATTAAGCACATTGGATTTTACAATTTCATTCAATCGAACGACTCGAAAGTTTACAATATCATCAACATCTAGTTTTAGTTTATTGTTTTCGACTGGACCAAATGCAGCGCAAAGCACAGCAAGCCTTTTAGGATACACAGCAACAGACAAGACAAGTTCATCAAGCTATTTGGCTGAAAATGTTTCAGGGCTTGAATACAAAACACAGTTTTATATTCAATCGTACAAAGACACATCAACTAATAGAAAAGCTATTGATGGGACTGTAAATAAATCAGCTAGCGGTGTGATTGAGGTTATTAAGTTTGGCAATGAGAGATTTATGGAAGGTGAGTTTCTGTTCATCACAAATATTGTTCAAGAACCACAATCTATTATTCGAACAAATATTCAAGGCCGCGAAGACTTCATTCAGTTCATTGAATGGTGCACAGAAAAAGCTCCAGTAGAATTTATGAAAATAGAAAATGATCCGAGCACTTATCAACAATTAGTTTTAGAATCAACTCCCACAGACTCTAAGGGCTTAGACTATGATCTGATAGAAATGTATGACCGAGGTCTTGCGTATTATTACAGATCAGGAACACTTAAATTTAGATTAATTTCGTAAAGGAATATCAATGGCAAATATTGACGGACTACCAGTAAATAGCGCGGTCACTCATGCAGAGTTTGTTTCAAGAACTGAAAACTCATCTACAACTGGTATTATTGCTTTTAATAATACGACAGATTCCGCAGATGTTTCAACTGGTTCGATTGTTGTTGCTGGTGGTGTAGGTGTTGCTAAAGCTTTAAATGTCGGGACTGATTCAAATGTTGTTGGAAACTCAAATGTAGGTGGAGAGCTTATAGTTTCTGGACAAACAACATTAAATGACACACTAAATGCATCAACAATTTTAGCAGACGGAAATATAACAACAATTGCAGACGTTAATGCAGTAAATGGTTTTTTCTCTGGTGGTGTTACTGCAACTTTAGATGTTACAACAAGCACAGTTAATGCAACTGATGTTAATACAACAACTTTAGATGCCTCTGGTGCTGTTTCTGCTTTAAGCTTAACAGTCACAAATGATGCTACAATTAACGGAAATTTAACAGTTAATGGAACAACAACAACTTTAAATACTGCGACTGTTGATTCAGAAGACCCAAACATCACTGTAAACAAAAATGGAAATGATGTAAGCTCAGAAGGCGCGGGTTTTACAGTAGATCGCACAGGGACAAAAGGATCGCTTCAATATGCAAATGCTCTAGCATCTAAATTTAAAATCGGTGACCTTGCAAGTGAAGTAGAAATTGCAACTGTTTCACATACACAAACTTTAACAAATAAAACAATATCAGGATCATCAAACACAATTACAAATGTTTCTCTTTCAACAGGAGTAACAGGAGCGCTTCCAATTGCAAACGGCGGCACTGGTCAGGCAACTCAAACAGCAGCTTTTGATGCTTTGTCACCGCTTACAACAAAAGGTGATTTGATTGTTAACGACGGCACTAATGACATTCGTTTGGCAGTTGGTACAAACGATTTTGTTTTAACAGCAGATTCAACTCAAGCCAGTGGAGTTAAGTGGGCGGCTGCGAGTGGCGGTTCTGGGAGTCCTGTTGTCGTTTCTGCTGTTAACAACTCTGCACAAGTTTTGCCTGCCGCAACTGTCACTGTTTTGACTGGTTGGACTGAATCAGTAGATTCAGACAGCATATTCAATGCATCAACAGGAGTATGCACAATACCAACAGGCGGCGGAACTTTTTACTTTGAAGCAGACGTTACTCAAACGTCTCCAACGTCGGGAGATTGTCTTCTTGGAATATACAAGAACGGCACAAAGGCGCGCGAATCTATTTCTCCATTTAACACGGCGGGATCTGGACAAACGACAAGACACGTTTCTTATTTAGATTCGTTTACCGCAGGAGACACTGTTGACTTAAGGGCGTTCTCGACAACATCAACAACAATATTAAATTCAAACAGAACT
>ERZ650308.292-NODE-292-length-26604-cov-7.181890_pt1 | contig 26604 bp, 27 predicted proteins | sample MGYA00376244_ERZ650308 | MGnify/ENA primary metagenome ERZ650308 (study PRJEB26733, sample SAMN07839295) | wastewater metagenome | biome: small river; feature: stream; material: water | place: USA: North Carolina | collected 2016-04-26 ... | reverse complement strand
CGATTACCCAATTTGAGTTTGAGCCAACAAAAACGGCCAGTACAATGGCGACCATTGAGGCTGTACGAAAATTCTGCGGCCGTACTTATATTCGATTTGCCATGCCTGACGGAACCTCGCTATCCACATTATCAGACGCTCCGGGCCTGTACGAACAGGCGATAAACGACATTGGGCAGTCCGTGTCTTTAAGTTTCCAATATGAGTAATCAAATATTAGCGGCTCAAAAAATTTGCCTGGCAAAAGGTAGTTCTTGAATACAAAACAGAACCGGCACATTAATTGCCCCATAAACAAAAGAGCAAGAGTTGACGTATTTTCACGTTGTTGGCCCGGCCCGCAAGGCGTCGGGCCTTTTTCGTGCCCATAAAAAAGCGCCGCCCGTTCGTTCACGTGGCGGCGCTCAACTTATGCGATGTGAAAAACCTGGATCGGCTTAGTAGATCGGCTCGCCGCTGCCGGCGAACCCTTCAACGCGTTTTTTGTAGTGGTCGGCCGGCTCAAAAATGAACTCAAAACCGGCGGGTCGTTCCCATTCCTGTCCGTCAGGGGTCTTGCCCTTTCTGGCAGCACGGGGAACGAGTTTGAATACGCCGATGTTGTGCAGTAGGGCGGAATCGTGAATGGCCACGCATTCGGCCGACACGCTGAAAAATTCGTCAATTACGTCGGCAACGGTTTGCGCATCAATGCCGCGACGGTGGGCGATAATTTGCCGAATTTCGTTGAGGTCGGCGCGCCCTTGGATGTCGGTAACTTCCATCTTTATTCTTCTTGATGTGGTGAGAAAAAATGCCCCGCCTCATTTGGCGAGGCTGAAAACAACATTATTCAATCCCATGAACATATTTCAGGCAGATGCGGTCAGTTGGGCCGCGTATTTATCCTTGAACCAGCGAATCAGAGGATTCAGGACATTGGAGAATAACACAAAGGTCAGCGTCCCCCAGTCTTTTGCATAAACAGCGCCGACGATCTGCTCGACCGTGCCAGCGGGGAATGCCAGGCCAACAAGCAACAGCGCCGACGCGGCAAGGGTGCCAATTTGAATCCAGAAATTCGAGGATGAAAGCAGTCCGGTAAAGGAGAACGTGCCCTTTACGAAGGCGTGGTAAAGCGGGCTTGCCACGTTGACGATCAGCAAACCGATTGCAGCAATCCAGCCGCCAGTTGAGAGCGTATTGGTGAAATCGCCGGTAATCGTCGAGGGGTCAGCGGGAAGTGTTACGCCTGCCATTGCGATAACGGAAAGCAGCACGTTTGCCGCGTTTACCCAGAAGTTTGAGCTTTGGGTGCTGAATTTTTGAGTCTTTGCGCTCATTTGAATTTGAATTTGTTTTTCTTGATAAGAGTTTGACACTTAGCCAGTTCAACCGCCATTTCGGCGTTTTCTTGCTGGCTTTTCCTTAGTTCGTTTTCGATTAGAAGGTTGCGCTGTTCTAGTTGCTGCATAAGCAGTAAGACCCGCGCCCTTTCTTCCATCTGCAACCGCCGTGCCTCCTGCCGGTATTGCTCGCTTTGTTGCCATAGAAAAGCGAGGCAAACACAAAGCAAAAAGACGGCAAACCCCTGCTTTTGGACGTATCGAATTAGCGCAATCCAAATTTGCTGAAACTCCATCTTTAAGTTTTCCATAGCGGCGCGATTTTATGCGTATGGTGCTAAAAACGTGCCAGTTATGTAAGGATAGATAAAAAAGGCCCCGGAACTTTGTGGGGTCACGGGGCCGGGTTCAGCAAAAGCAAGGGACTTCTTTATGAGAGCGCCGTAATGGCGGGCAAATCAATCATGTTAGGGATAGAACCCTCAAAGCTTACCGTGACGTTAATTTTCATCAATTCGTCAATACTTTCCGGTATATTAGGATCGGCAACAATGGTCATTTTTATGCCGGAGTTGCCGCCGAAAAGTTTGCTTTCAGTGGCCAGCCATCCGGAATAAGTTTGGCCGCCGTCAGGCAGTGCCCGCATAAATGCCCAGTTTGTGTCGCTGGTATCTTCCACCTGAAACACAAAAGAGAACTTAGGCGACAAATAGGCCGTGCGCCGGCGCGAAATCTTGATAGAGCCGCGTTCGGGAGCACCCAGGCCGCCAATGCCAAACAAAACACGAATCGGAGCCGGATTCTGGTTGGTGTAAGCCGTGGTATTATCGATCCTGGTATTCCATTCGGTAGCGCTCGACCAGTTTGTGAGGCCGTCGCCTTCTTCCGTGAATAACAGGGCGTTAATCTCGCCGAAATTCAGTTCGTAATCGCAGTCCTCCGCATTTGTGGGCGGGAGGACGGTTGTGCAGGCCATTAATAGACGAAAATCCATATCAGATATAATTGATAGGCAAATTTCCGTCTAAAAGCCCTGTCGTTAGTCAATCGCTTTCCCATCTTATTTCGTTGACAGACAACACGTTAGCAGCATTCAAAAGAAATAAAATCGCGCGTAAACGACAATTCGCAAAGACAGGCGCACCCATTTCCGTTATCCTCCCCCCAACTAGGTCTAAATTCTATATCCCGGACGGCTGTTTGTAGTCCGTACTGATCCGTTATTGTGACGGTCGTGTAAAGCGGCAGGGTGGCGCAAAAGTCCGCCACTGATTCAGGTGCAAACCATCGAAGTTTGTACCGCTTGCTCATTACGGCGCTCAGTACCTTTTTCCGTTTCATGCCGTCAGTAGACACCGTTTCGTCAATCGGGTACTCTGGCTCAACCGTATAACCTGGAACAAACAATTTTTGAACCCCTAGCGGCGGCATGTCGTCAATCATGCACGACGTGGCCGCGTCAATTCGGCAAAACGTAAAATCCTCGCTGGTCGGATTGTCTGAAAATTCTCCAAAGTCTCGGATGGTAAACAGTTCGGAATAGTAGTAATTTGATCCGAATTTGAACTCCAGATAATACGAGTACCCGCATTGAACAAAGGCCCCGTAGGTATTGTCGCCCGGCGTGGTCGTCCACGTTGAACCGTTCCAGCCGTTCCTTTCCTCACAGTCGGCCGACTGGTTAATGTCTACCGACCCCTCAAAATAAACATAGTCGTTTCCACCCTCCGATCCGGTAAGGATGGTTAACAGGTCGGTAATATTTAGGGCGTTTGTAGTGGCCTCGTTGACCAAATAGACATAATCCGGCTCTGACGTCTCCCCCATAATGATCCAGGGCAAAACACGGTCGTTTCGTGCCCACATATTGACAACAGGGCTACCACCGCAAAAGGGCATCCTGAATGTTTGTTTTCTCCAATTATCCCAAATCGGGAGCGATGCCGGCAGGTTTTGTGCAGTCCAAGCCATTAGTATTTCAGCGTTAAAGTGAGGGTATTAGCCGACCAGTTTCGTTCGGCTTCTTCCAGTTCACCGTCCCCCATTGCCGTCGTGACAAGGGCGGACGGGTCAAATGATTCATCGCAGCAAAGGCGAACGCCAAAGGCGGGCGCTTTGCGTGTTTTGCGCAGGCTTTGCGGCGTGGCATCGGCGTTGTTGATCTTGCCGGCCCCATCCATTTCCCATGCGTGAAAATATTCGTGCAGTTCCGTCCACGACAACGGCCGGTTATCCTCAATGTTTTCGTATTGGTTGGCGAATACGCCCGGCGTTGCGGCAATCAACACCCAACCGTCGTCGCCTATCGATTCGGCGTTGTCTGCTTCGGCCATAAATGCCAAATCAGTAGAAAACAGGGCTAGCCTTACGGTTGCCTCGCCCTCCCCGCAATACGTCTCTATTGGGTAGCCCTTAAAGTAGTCGCTACATTGTTCGTCCCGAAACTGAAAGCGCTTTATAAGCGGAACGGATTCGTCCCCGCCGGTTAACACCTTTTCATAAGATTCCGCCGTGTAGTCAGGCCCCGCCTGCGCTTCAAAATACGAAACGTGCTCTAATCGAAATTCTGTGCCGTCAATGCGCCATGCTACTTTGAACATCTGCACCAGGTCGCTCAGCAGGTCGCGCAACTTCATTAGCCAGACCGCTTCCTTTGACACTTCCGTTGCGTCGTGTCGCTTTACGTCGCTTTTTTGGTGGATAATTAAATCCTGCAAAACGTCTGCCGCCCGATCATAAGCCGAGTTAGACGGCGCGGTGTTGTCCGGGTTGATGTTAAAAAAGTCGCTGACAACCGTCAGCCCGCAGCCGGTTTGGTCTAACAGGTATTGCAACACCTCATCGAATCGCCGGCCGTTTTTGAACGAATAAACAAGGCGGGCAGATTCGGGGCAAAGCCAAAAAACAGGCGTTCCCGGACATCCTCCAGAATGCAGCTGCCATCCATTATAATCATCGGGGGCAACCGGCGTCACTCCGCTGCATGTTCCCGCCTTTAAGTACCTTTGGAAAATCCACCCGCACTTGTAAACCCCGCCGAAATCAAGCACTGACACTTGCCCGGAATAGCAAAAATGCGGGTTTGTTGGATTGCCGTCCGGGTTAGGATTGTTGGGGTCACACGGGTCTTCGACAACTGTAAGGAATTCAAGAATAGCATTATACGGCCGCGTAATGGTTACGGGCGTAACGGCAAAAATATTAACCGGCTTGCCCCAGTTATTTTTAATGCAGTTAAAGGCGCTTTGCTGCTTTGGCCTTACGGCTATTGTTTTTTGATCCCTGTCGCTTCGCCAATTACTCGTGTCAAAAACACCATCCCAAACTTCCGTCCAAGAACCGTCGCAATAAACCTCGACCGACACCTCGAAAACCGAACAGCCGGATTCGTAGGAAACAAGGTTATCAAACCGCTCTCCCGGCGTTTCGCCCGGCCAGGTATCCGGCAGCGATTGACAGCGCAGGATCATGTCTGATTTAAATTCCTGCAAATACGTCCGGGAGTCCTGGTCAGGCTTATAGGCCGTCACGCTATCCCAGACCACATCCACAACCGCAACGGGCAGTGATAGGTCAACAGAGCCGATTTTTACCCTTACGTCTGTCATTTGATAAACCTGGTTGTCCGGTTGCCCTGCTGAATAGTTCTTTCGTCCAACTGTCGCGGTCGCCGGCTTTCTTCAATCATGTATTGAAGTTGCCGCTGTTGAACCTGAATTAATTGATCCAGTTTCCGCGAAATGTCCGGGTCGTATGCCGTGCCGCCGCTTTGGCTATCGCCGAAAAGACGGGCGTTTACCTTTTTGCGGTCTATTTCAATTTCGGGCGACAATGCCAGGGCGTGTCGGGCAATGGCGCGGCGGTCGTCTTTGTTGATTGCCTGCAACAAATCAAAGTGCCGGTCTGTCATCTTCTTATTCACAATAGACAGGCGCTTACCGTCCGTTGTCGTGAACTCCCCGCCCTCCGCTTCAATCGGAATGCCGCCGCCTTCATGTGAGGGGCCGACTAATACCCCGTTTTTGACCGCTATTTCACCACCCTGTCGGAATTGTTGCGGGGCAGACAATGCCCGCGCCCGCGCCCTGACTGACGCGATAAGGGCAATAAGCGACGCTACCTGTGCGGCCGCTGCAATAAGGCCAACACCAAAGGGCAGGGTTGACCAAGTTTTGTAAAGGTTGGTTGCAGACAGGGCAATGTTAGATGCCTGCTGTGCGCCGTCAATGGCCAACTGTGCCCGTGCGGCGGCCCGTTGTTCTTCCAAGGCTTGCCGCTGCTGTTCTTTGGCCTCATTTAGTTGCTGCTGTCTCAGTTCGACATTCGCGGCAAAACCTGCCTGCGAAAGTTCTATTTCGCGGTCTAGCGCATTTTCGGCCGCTTCAACCTGCCTGTTTGCCTGCTCTACGGCCGCATCGGCAGCGGCTTTTCGTGCGGCGGCAACGTCGGCAATTACAGACTTGAATACGTCGGCGCTGCTTTTCAGCGATTCAATAGCGCGCGCCCCTTCATCGCTATCCGGGTCAATACCGAATGCTTTCCAGATGGAAAACTTAGAGCCGGCCGCGCCCGGTTCGGAGGCGGTTAATTGCACGCTAACCGTCTGGATTTGCTCTTTAAGCAGCGCGATTGCCTGCTTTATTTGCTCCAAGCGTGCCGTGTCGCCGGCGTTGGTAATCTTCAAAAGGCCCTCCTGGAACTCCAATTCATTTTGCAGCCGCGCCCGCTTTGAGAGTAGGTCAAATTGTTCTTGTTGGTATCGAATGACCTTTTCGGATTCTCCTGCGGCTTTTAATTGAATGATAAACCGCTTTGCCTGTTCGTCAAATATTTCAATGCTAGCCAGTCCAGCGTCGCGTTGCCTTTCGGCGGCCGCCTCTCGCTGCTGCACAAATTGCTCGGCCACATCCCGCCCCAACTTTTCGCCGGCCTGCTGAATAGACAGGCGCTTTCGGTAAAATTCGGCGCGAATGTCTAGCAGGTTCTTAACGTGTTGGGCCTCTATGCTTTCCGTTTCGAGGTTGTATTTCTGAAATTCAGCTTTCAGGCGCTCAAAGCGAAGGTTTTCTTCGGCGATTGCTCTTTCCTCACTGCCTGGAGCCAGATTTTCTAAGGCCAATTCCGCCCGGCGCTTGTTGTATTCTTCGCGGGCTTTTAGTTCTGCCTGCCGGGCTTTGGCCCGGTCTTTGGCCGACTTGTCGTTTAGTTCTTTCCGCTTCTTTTCGGCATTCAGGAATATTTCCTCCTGGTCCTCAAAAGCCTGCCGGGCCAACTGGTTTTGCTGTCTTATATCGGCTTCCAAATCCTGCCCGCTTTCGCCGGCCGTCTTTACCCCCAAGGCGTTTCTCAGTAGTTGGCCTAACTTGCCGGCAATAGGGTTGACACGCTCAAAAAGTTGAATAAAGTTGTTGCCAAATTCATCGAAGGTCGTGCTTTTGGCAAGGTCGGTAAGCCCGGTTAAAATGCCGGTCAGTGAAGCCTTTAAGTCGTCAACGGCGGGCTTTATGATCGTTCCAATAGTTGCGGCAAACTCATCAAAGGCGGTCGATAGTTTACCCGTTTCAGTCGCGCCGGCTTTGGCCTGCCCGGCAAATGCGCTGCCCTCCCTGGTTAATTGGGCAAAGGCTAATTCCAGTTCCGAAAACCCGATTTTGCCCTCAGATGCCAATTTTTTAACCTCGCTTGCCGATACCCCTAACTGTTTGGCAAATTGTTCAATAATCGGGATACCGGCTTCGGTCAACTGATTCAAGTCTTCAGCGTACAGTACGCCGGCCGTTCGCGCTTTGCCGTAAATCAGCGTTAGCTCGTTAAAGTCTTTGCCTGTCGCTGCCGATATATCGGCAATTCGTGTAAGCACTGCCGGCAAATTGTCGGCGCTTTCCCCGAATGCCAGCAGCGCCTTGCCGGCTTCCTGCACGTCCTGCACAGGTAGAAAGTTTTCTTTTGCCGTGCGGTTTAGCGAGGCTAACACCTGGTCGGCGCGGTCGGCACTGCCAAGGAAGGCCGTAAACGACTTTTGGGCTTTGCTGTAATTGTCGGCAAGTTCGAGGCCGGTTGTGACCAGTTTTCTAACCTGGTCTAATACGGCAATAATGATAGTTGCCTTTGTGAGCGTACCAAAGAAATTTTCAAAAACCTGCCGGCCAGTCGAGGCTTCGCCGCTTGCTTTTTTCAGATTCACGCCCGCCGCACTTGCCGCCCGTTCCATTTTGCGCATCCCCGCCTCCGCGTCTGCTATCGCCTTTGTATAGCCCTGCACTGCCCGTTGATCGTATGCGCCGGCTAATGCCCGCCGTAAGGTCTGCACTGCCTGCGCCGTTTCGTCGTATTCCTTTTGCAGCCGGTTGATTGCCGCCACTTCGCGCAATACCGCATCATTAGCGCCGGCAAAGGCCGTGCGTTGCGCCTGGGCGCTTCGAGCGGCGGCCGTATTGATTCCGGTGTAGGATTTTTCCACCTCCGCCAAACGGCGGTCTAGCCTGTCTAAACTGGAAAATACCTCTGAAAGATCAAGGGTCAAATCTGCCATGCTGAAAGCCGTCCCCTGCCTTCATTTGCTGGCAATTATTGTTAGCAAAAATAGGGCCTTTTTGCTAATTAAGGGTTGAAATACAAAACAATATCCTCGCAACCTCCGGCGCATTGCACCTCCCTATATAGCGCATCCGGCGCAATATTTCCGCCTTTACTGACCAACACCCGATGTTTTTGGGCGTCCGAAAGTTGTATCCGTACCGTGTCCTGCGGTGAAAGGAAATCGATAAAATTGTCGTCCAACTCAACCACATAAAGGGCTAACTGGCTGGATTCATTTACCACCAAAACCGCGCAGGATTCGCAGGCGTCTTTTTTGCAGGCCAAAAACAAGCAGGCAACAAACAGGCAGGCAACAAACAGAAAGATGACTTTTTTCATTGTGTTGAAATTTTGTTTCGCCCAAATGTACCTAACCCTTTCTTTTTGCCCCCGCTTTTTCTTGCGCCGCTTTTTGCCGTTCCTTTTCGTTTTTCTCAGACAGATAAAGGACGTGGAAAAAGTCGTCGATCATCATTCGACCCGAATCTGCCCAACTGATACCGGGCTGCCGTTGCATTACAAGCATTTTAAGCCCGGCCCAAAACCTTTTCTTTTCGGTCGTTATGGCAACCGTTGTTTTTATCTTCGGTTCGCCGGCGGACTTCTTTACGCGCCCGCTTCCCCGCTTTCGCTTTCGTTCCCTAATTCGGAAATACTGTGGGAACTCGGCAAGGAGGCGAGTTGAAAGCGCGTCAGACAGTCGCCGGCTTTGGAAAAAAGGTCTGCAACGTCAATGCCTTCTTTTTGCCAGTCGTCTATCCATGTCCGTGCTAGTTCCTCCGACCATTCCCTTATGTCGTGGCCTATCGGCCGGGCAAAAATGGTTAATTGCAAAAGCAGCGTGTGGGGGCGCTTTTCGGCAATTTTCTCACCGGCGTCGATGGTGTTGTACATATGGACTGCCGCGTCTGCAAATCGCCCTTTATTCATTAGGTCGTAAACCTCTTGCAACTTCGATAACAGGGCGGTCGAAGTATCCCCGGTTGCGGCACGGATTCGCAGTTCTTCCAATTCCTGAAAGCCGTCCACCGTGGTAGATTCGTGAATAATGTACGTCACGCCGTTTGCCTCGAATTTCCGGGCATTTTCTGGCAGTCGTTGTAGTTGATCCATTTACTTGTTTTGCGTGAACAAAAAGACCAGGGTCGAAATAGCCCCGTAGATTACGGCATTAAAGGGCGTTGCGCCGGCGGCAAGTCCACCGAATACGCCAAACCAAAAGGAGAAACAAAAGCCGCAATAGCCCAGGGGTTTGGCTAGCCAGGCTATCCATTCAGGGCGTTTGTGGTAGAAGTCGCCCAGAAATTCCCAATACCGCGAAAGCGGCCGCTCGCCTTCCATAAGGGACAGGACAAGGGCGGCAATGGCGGCAATTTGCAGCGCCTTGCAAAATTCAACAGGCGTCAGCATCGGCAGTAATTGCGCCCGTAAGGCATTTAAGGTTAATCCGGCCCCTAATATTGAAATTTAGGCCGATGGTACGGTAAGGATACATAAAAAGACCCTGCCCCTCTGATCGGATGTTATACCTATCCCAAATTAAGGATGGGGTTATTTGTGTAGACAGGTATTGAATACGGGCCGCGCCGAAAATCTCTGTTTCAATGTCGGCAGCCTTAACGGCTTCGATAACCTTGCCAGTCATCGCCCACTCAGCCGAAACATCGCCGTCAAAAGAAATATTTCGGGCATCCCACCAAAGTACCACCCGGACAGGAAAAGAAATGTCGTCGTAGCGCGACGTGTGGCGCAGCACTGAAATATCCCCGTTGAACTCGCAAAAGGCTATACACGTTTCGTCGGCATGTGGGGACAGGTTGACAAAATCGCCGGCATCGCACGGCGCACCCTCATAAGGTCGGCAGCCGGGAAAGGTTTTAAACACCTCCCCGTCCCTGACTTCAATGGGTATGGTTTGGCCGCCTGTTCGACTGATCCAGGTCAGTTCGGCTAATTGCGCCCGTATGGCTTCGCCTATTGCTTCAAACATATTTGTCCAATATTTTTTGAACCCGAATAATTAAGGCCGCTTTTACCTGTTGGGCCTCCCGTGTTGACACTTCGCCCAAGTCCGTATTTTCTCGCTGATTGTGAAAACCCAGTAATCTTTCGGAGTAGGTTGTTTTGCCGCCCAATTCGATACGGTACACGCCTAATCGCAATTTGGTAACATTCTTTACCCCGAAGCCCTGCCACATTCGGCCGGTAAACTGAAAGTTTTTCACATTGACGTTTCGACCGTTGTACTGCCTGAAATCGCGGTAACTAACTCCTTCGCGCCTTCGTGCCTTATCCCTTATCGAGCGTTCGCCGGATTGATTCAGGGAACGACCGAAATAGTAATAGGCCGGTACTTTTTTGGTAGAATAGGGCGAAAATGTAGTGCCGTCTGCCTTTCTTCCTGTTGATACCACGCGCTGCTCAACCAGGGCGGCCGCATCCATGCCGACTACCTGCGCCTCCCCATCGAGGGCGGTTGATAGTTCACGCTTTGCCCGTTGCAAAGCCTTTCGGTATTCGGCTAGATTCATGTCAGGATACCCTTCATTTGCATTTTAGGCCGGCATTCCAGGCAGTCATTAGTCGTTTCCGGCGCGTTACTGCTTAGGTAGGTCATAATTTCGGCGTATTCGGCCGCATAGCGGTTAGCGTCGTCGGCAATAGCCTCCCGGTTAACCAGGTTGTTTCGATTGGGCAGGGACGTAGACAGGCGGCGACGGATGAGAATTTCGGCCGCTTTTCGCTGTATGGCCGTGGCAACCGACATAGCAAAAGGATTTGAGCCGAAGCCGTCAACCATTGCACAAAGACCGGCGGCAAGATCACAACCGACCTCAACCTGCAACACGAGGCCATTCATGTACGGCGACATTTCCGCCGGCGCGTCGCTGAAATCCGAAACACTGTCTCCCTCCCAACCCCCAACGGCAAAATATCGGTGCCAGGCGTGTTTGCTGCCTGCCGGTATTTCGCGGCCGTGTAACTGGTAGGTATCTACGTTGAAGGTCGGTTTAAAGTTATCACCGCCGCAACCACACGCGACTTTGTTCAGGCTGCCCTTGTTGTCGCTCTCGTATTCGTAGACAACAAAGTAATCCTGAATGCTTACGGCATCATCGAGCAGCGGAAGCATTATGTCCACGCGGGTGTTGGCCTTTGCGCCGGCCGTTGTAGTCACGTTGAACGACGGTACAACCACGTTAGCATCCCCGTCGTAGATGGTTAGGGACAGGGTGCCGGACTGCTGAAAAAAGGTAGACACGCTGACGATTTTCAGGAACCCGGAACGAAGGCCGTTTGTGCGAATGCGAAGGCCGGCGTATTGCGCCGAAGTGGTTAGGCGGGTAGATGCCGACTTGTCACCAATCCACCCCGACCAATGCCCGAATTTAGGCCGGAAACGGCGCTGTAAGGCTACGTTTAGGTCAGCGGTAAATGTCTTTATGGCCAGTTCGCGGGAGCGCTGGTAGAGCGTCCAAAGGCTTTCGTCGCAGGATTGCAGCCCGTCCAATTCAGCCTCCGGCATAAGGTCGGCAATAAAAAGGCCGGATCGGCTAATATTGTAGGCGGGAATTGTTTCGTAGGTCGTTATTCGGGCCTCGTACCAAATTTGATAAACAGCGCCGGCAACCGGGGTTAAAACGGTTATTGTGGTAGCGTTCGTGCGCTCAAAGTCCGGCCCGGCGTCTAACAGTGTGCCGGCCGCGTAAAGTTGAACTTTGGCCGCTATGTCTGTTGGAAGGGTGTAGGCGGTCGTTATTTCCCATTCTCCTACGTTGTCTTCCGGGCAGGTGAATTGCTCATATTCCCACCGGCCAAACGTTGTTAACTGTTCCTCAGCACCTTCCGGCCGGCCGGTATCAAAGCAATCACAATCACGCGACGAAAGCCCGACAACGGTATCAAAACAACTATTAGAAAATTCCATGCTTTGCCTTTTGTTGAAAAATGGGGCGGCTATTAACCGCCCCGGAAAAACAACCTAACCAAATGTTCCCTGTTAAACCTTTTTCTTGAAAATGGCCCGAAGTCGGTAAGACGTGCTTTGGGTGCCGGTGCCGTCTACAATGTAGCGAAGTCGCATGGCGGTACAGTCGCCGGTCAGATATTCCACGGTTGCGCCGGTGCCAGAACCCGTTGCCAAGCTTGCCCAGGCGGTATTCCCGGGCGCTGTATTGTTCGGGTAATTCGATTGCTCGATTTTAAGGGCCACGTTAGCAGTGCCGGAAATGGAAGTTCGGACGATGCTATATTGATATTCAAAATCGGAATACATGACCGAAATTGCCAAAGACGAAGGCAGCGTAAGCGTATCGTTGTTGGCGTTGCTCAGTGTGTCAAGCGCCCAGGTGTATTCGTAGAAAGTGCGGTCGTTGCCGGCGAAGTATTCGGAGCCGTCGGCAAAGACGGTGCGAACGCCGTCCGCTTCTTTGAATTGGGCCAGCACATTGTCCGCACTGGTCAGGTCGGCCTCATCCAAAGAGACGGCCGAAGACGGTTTAAAAGCAAGCGCGGCGGCTGCCAGGATCAAAAAGCCAATAAGGCCGAGAAAAATATTTTTCATGTCGAAATTTGTTTTTGAAAGCGGGGCCGACGCTCTCACCTGCCGGCCCCTGAAACCATTGCAGAAACTACTTTGTCAAACTGCCGGCCCAATTAAGCGCCAGCGCCTTTTTCAAATGCGAGGATGCCGGTAATGTCGGTATCGCAGCCTTTCGGATTCAGGAAGAAATTGAAATTGGCTTTCAACTGCCACGACTGCAAAATGTCGTTACTCGTGCAGGTCACTTTTTCGACCACATCGTAGAAGATGCCCGGCAGGTTACGGCTCTGAATGCGATAGCGGAAATGGCCGGGGGCGGCTTCTTCGCGGGCGTCGCCGTAGTAGTTGCCGTGAACGAGGGCAACGGCCGACGAATTAACCATATAGGTTTTGTTCGGAGCCACAGTGTTGATCGTCAGCGGGTCGAATACGTACGGGAATGTGTTGAATAACAGGTTTTCGCCCTTGCCGTCGGCGTTTGCGCTGTAATACCCGGCCTTGTATACCTTCGCCCACAGGTTTGTCCCGTCGAGCAGGTAGGGGCGGTTGAATTTGGAAAAACGGGCTGCCAACTGGAGTTGCGGGATAAGGTCTTCATCCCAATTTTCAGCAGGCAAAACCCAGTCGTTACCGTCGGCCGTTCCGCCCTGGATTTCGTATTGGTGTACGCCTTTATTGGCTTCGAGGAAAGCCAAAAATTGCGTATTCAAATACTCATCCATTGTTTTCATGCGGGCGGCAAGCGCCATTGCAATAGTCTGGTTCGGGTCGTGCGGCGTCGTGTAGAACTGCTTTTCCGTGTAGGCAAATTCGATTTGCCGACAGGTGGAAATCGTGACATCCATTTCGGTGTCGTCACTGGCTGCCGACGTTTGTACGCAATCATCGGAGCAGGCCTCGGTCGTCAGGTTGCAAAAGTCCTGCCAGTAGATCGTTTTAGTGATCTTTTTGGCGTTGCGGCCGGTGCCCGAAATAATCGGCTCTACGCGGGCCGTTTGTTTGGTGAGGTGCATCCGAAGCGCTTCTACTTCGGCCTGCAAATCGGCCTTTTGAATCGGGTCAACCCAGGCCTGGTCGATATAAAGCTGCACCTTCGGCAGGCTTACATTAAATGCCATTGTCTAAAACTGTTTGGTGAGTGCAAAGCGGCTTAATTTGCCCTTGCCTGCTGTGCCTCCCATGACTTCGCCATCTCAATACGTTTGTTCGGGTCGCTTTCGAGGTTTAAAGCCTTCATGTATTCTGCCTCGCTTTCAAACTTGACAGATACGGCCGGCTTGTTAGCCCCGTTGGCGTTTCCTGCGCTGCCGGCCGGCTGCTGAGCAATACGGGGCAAAAGCGCCTCGGCCCGTTCCTTTACCAGCTCCGCTAAACGGCGGGCGTGTCCGTGCGCATCTTCCACCCGATTACCTTCTTTGAGGGGCAGAAAGTCCTCCCCGTCAATCTGGTAATCGTATTCGCGGAATTGCGCGGCCAAAAGGTCTACCATACCATCCGTAATTGCATCCTGGTTCAATCCGTTGTGCTTGCGCACCAATTCACGGATTTTGCCGGATACCTGCGCCCAGGTTTGTTCCCGTTTCGCTTCGAGACGAATGTTTTCAATTTCGGCCGTGTGCTGGCTTCGCAAGTCTTCGATCTGCTTACGCATTTCGCGCTCCAGTGCCAGGTATTCGGCCGATGTTTTGATTTTGTCCGGCTTAGTGCCTTCGGTTGCCATTGCCGCGTTGATGGCATCCAGCAGGGCGTCGCCGGTTAACTGTTTGTCCGGGTCAACGTTGAAGCGTTCGCGCAAGGACTTTTCAACACGTTCCATTACTTCGCTTTGGGCTTTTTTATAGCCGTTGTCGAAATACTGTTTTGTGTCGGGTTTGATCTTTTGCACCCGTTCGGCATCGAGGGCCAGCAGGGCGTTAAGCGCGTCGCCTTTCAGCGTTTCACCTTCATCCGATGTTTCAAAAAGCAGATCGGCCAACTGCTCAGCGGGCCGGTTTAACGACTTGCCCAGGTACGCAATAAGAAGTTCTTTCAAATCCATTGTCTTTATTCAATTTCGGCGAGCGGGTCGCCTGTTTGTACTTCGGGAGCCGCCGGGGCGGTCGGGGCTTTGGGTTTGCGGCCTACTTTTGGCGGCGCTACCATTGCCATGTTTTCAGATACGGAAGGCGGCAAATTTTCGGGGGCAACCTGCCAACCGTGGTACCCGTCAGGCCATGCCAATAGGGTATTGGGGTGGAAATAGTTAACCCGGCCGTTTCGGATCATGCGGATTTTTTTTTGTCTGTTTGCCATGTCAGGAAAAAAGAAAAGGCACACCAGCCGCCGGGGCGGTTAGTGTGCCTTTTGTAGTTTATGTGCCTTTTGATTCATGCGCGTTTGGCCGTCCCTTGCCTTCGCGCTGTTCGGTTAGTCTTTGTCTTCTTTGGGCAGCGTTGCCGGCTTACCTGCCGGGGCGGTCGGGGCTGGTGCGCCTTTGGGTGTTTCGACAATGCGCTCGAAAACCCAATTCGGGCCTAGTCGCTGCTTTTCTTCGCGGGAAACGGTTATTTCAGCGCCGGTCTTTGTGTTCTTTGCCTTGTATTGCATTTTACAGTCCTTTTTGATGAATAAGAAGTGCCATTTCATCGGAAATGGCGCGAATTAGTGTTTCCTCCGGGTATTCGTCGCCGATGTTGAACCTGCGTTTGAAATGCCAGGCAGTCATCTGCCAGGATTCCACCACTACGTCACGCCGGGCGGCTGAATAGGCAAAAAATGCAAGGTGTATTTGATTGCGCCGGACAACTAACTCCAAATCGCTTTTTGCCTGCATTCTTTCCGCCCGCGTCCTTTTTGCCCTTCTTGCTATTGCTTCCTCCATTGTATTTCAAAACAAAGATATTGACATTTTTCGATAAAAAACTGTGCCAAATATCAATTATTGATTTTTAGGCCGGCTTTTGTTGACTTTCGCGCCACTTACAAAAATCATCGCCGGCAATGATGGTTGTCACAAACAGGTAATCGGGATCGGCCAAATAGCGGGCGTCGGCTTTGACAAGCGGCATAAACCCGTTAACGTGTTCTTCCCAAAGGTAGCCTACCAGGCAACCTTCGGAGAAAAAGCCGACGTTGCTACCCCGGTATCCGGGTTGCGTCGAGTGTTGGTTAATGCCAAACCGGCCGACGTGTACGTTATCGCGGCCGTCGCGTATTCCGTTGCGGTTAGCGTCACGGTGTACGGAAACGGGGGCCGCCTGCACTAGTGCCGGATGGTTTTTGCCGTGCTTTGACTGCTTATGAAAGCCAACCCGCCATGCCTTGTATTGCCCGAAGGCAATCCGGGCAACCCCTCCCCGCTTTTGTGCTGTCGCTGAAAAGGTGGGTGCTTTACCCGGCTCAGTCGTTGCAACGTGGCAAAGTCGGCAGATTGGTTGGCCGTCGCTGTCGTGGTCAATTACCAAGCGCAAGTCGTTCCAACCGTCAATGGCGTCAGTGTTTAAGGTGCCGTCCGGGTTCAGCCCTTCAATATACACGATATTCAGGTGGCCCGGTTGGGTGTCAACCGTGTAGCGTTTATGGCGCAGGTAGTCGAGGATTGCAGTTACCAGTGGTTTTTCCATGTGGTGCCGTTGTATGTTTGTAGAACCCCCGTACTGGAATCATTAGCGGTGCAGTCTGTGCAGTAAATAGTTTCTCCCGCTTCCGGCGTCATCGCGTTACGTTCCGTAGTTGTCATATTTGAAGGGATAAAGCCCTTAGTTGTAGAATTCATTTTTAGCCCGGAGTTATCAATTTGTACGTGTTCAGAATTCTTGCCGTATATTTTTATGTACGAGCTGTTGATGTCTATATACCTGTCATAGCCACTGCCAGAGCTGACCGCTCGCAGCAAAACAGAAGTCGCGGAGGCTGATAGCGCGGCCGTTTCGCCGCCAGTGCTGTACACGGTGAACCCAACACCTGGAGATGAACCAAAGTCGTCATACACGGAAATAGCTGAACCTCCATCAGCATCTTCTAACTCCATACCCATAGCCGTAGCCCCATAGAAGGGTTCTATATAATTTCCAACATTTAGGGTTTTCGTAGCGCCGTAAGACGTATTCTCAAATCTGGCCGCGCCGGCCGTTGTGATTACTGTTCCACCCGGCACAGTTCCAGAACCGTCATAAATACCATTCCCATCCCCACCACCTCCCCCGGTGTCATCTGTCCCCGGTGCCCAGTTCGTTCCGTTGTACTTCAACACCTGACCGTTGGTCGGGGCGGTAGCCGATACGGCTATGCCTTGCAGCCCGTCAACCGTCGGGTTTGGATAGGTGCCGGACAGGTCGCCGCCGGCCGTTGTGCTGTTCGTTATGTCGTTGGATGCGTCCGTGTCGCCCGTATTGGTAACGGTTGCCGTACCACTTGAAACCGATACAGAAACACCCGTTCCGGCCGATACGCCAATAATCGGAAGCGTAACACCCGAACCGGATGAAATGCCCAGGGATTGCCCGGTAAGGGAAAGGTTTTGTATTTCGTTGGTCGTGCTGCCGTCTACCTCTGTCCCTGTAATCGTAAAATTCGGATAGGTGCCCGTTACGGCGTTGATTCCGGCCCCGGTTATGCTAACCGTCTGATCCGGTGCACTGTTGGTAATTGTGGCCGAGTTTCCGCCGTCGTTGTAAGTGAATGAAATGCCGGTGCCGGGCGAAATTGCGCCAAGGGCGGCATCCTGCGCGGCTTCCGTGAAGTCAGAAACGGCAGACGACGAAACGGAAATAGAAACGTTTGAAGCGGCCGTTAAGCGGCCGTCAGCGTCCACCGTGTACGTCGGAACTTGTGCAGCCGATCCATAAGAGCCGGCCGTCACGGTTGTAGAGGCAAGTTCAGAAGCTCCCACGGCATTTGCGGCAATTTCCGAACTGCCCACAGCATCGGCGGCAATCTTTACGGCCGTTACGGCATCCGTGGCAATTTCCGTTGATCCGACCACGCCGCTGCCTAATTGTAGGTTATTATACAGCCCGGAAACGTCGCCGGCAAAAGACGTTGCCGTTGTCAGGTCGTCGCCGGCGTTGGTGTCGCCGGTATTTGTTACCGTGGCATTGCCGGAAGAAATAGAAACAGAAATACCCGATCCTGCGCTCACGTTGATAATTGGCAGGGTAACGCTGTTGCCGCCGGAAATGGCCAAATTTTGCCCCGTAAGGGACAAATTTTGTTCGTCGGTGTCAGTGTCCAACCCGGAAAGGTTTACGCTGTTGCCGCCGGAAATAGACAGGTTGGGCGCAACAAAAGAAAGAGTTTGGGCGTCGGTGTTATCCAGGTATGGTGTAAGGCTAACCGATTTGTACGGCTGATCGTCGCCGTAAATGGAGGCGCGTAAGGTATTGGACACGATGGTAAACGTGTCCAAATACTGCGATTCAAAAACCCACTCCCCGCCGGTGCCGCTGTCTTTGATGAAAAACGATCCATCCGGCGCGGCGTCGTAGCCTTTGAAGTTTAGCGGGTCAGTCGTGGTGCCGTCGCCGATAATGGGGCCGGCAACAGTTACCGGGCAATCGCCGCAGGTGCCACTTCCGCCGCCGCTGCCAAATTCCGCCCACGTTAGGTTTGTCCGGTCGTAGTAGTGGAATTTGTTGTTGGTCGTTGAGCGCCAAAATGCGTCGCGGTTATCAATTACAGCCGCGCCATTAGTGAACGTGGCTGCCGGTGCCGTCGCTGCTGAAATTACGCCCTGCGTCGCCCAATAGTCGCCTCCGTGGTTCCATTCGTAGCGGCGCGACGTAGTGGTGTCTACCCACATATAGGCCGACGTGTCACGGTTTGGCCGCCATGTGATAACGGTATTTGGGGCATTTGGAGCATAGTAGACAATGCCCCGTGCCGTCGTTTGTACGCCCAGGGTTGTCATCGTTCGGTTAGGGTTGCCTAATCCGAATTGGCCGAAAGCGAGGGCCGGGATAAGGAAAAGAAGGATTGAAAGTATTTTTTTCATTATCAATAGTTTGTGATTACTTCATATTTAACAATGTCAATGCCGACTGAAACGGCAGACGCACCGTTAGACACCCATATATGAGGGGCCAAAAGTTGCGTCTGTGCCGGCAGGTTACTATTAACGACCCCTGACGCTACGTTTCCGCTCGTTATATTCTTAATCCAGTAGTACACGTTGCTGGAATTGGCCGGCGCGTAAATCCGGGCGTCATACATATCCGTGTCGGTCGTGTTAGTCGGGAAGTTGGCCCCAAGGTTTACCGGCGTGGCCGCGCCGCTGCCGTCGTTGTACAGAAACCGAAGGGTGGTTTGCCCTGCATCGTGGCCAAAGGCTACGATGTTAGTCAGGTTGGAGGGTACAGTGCTGCCGCCCAGTGCGCCGGTCGTGGAACTCATGCCCACAAAAGAGGCTTTGTTTGCCGCGTCGGCCGTTGAAAAACCAAACCGTGCGGCGAAGTAAAACCCACCCTTATTGTCGGCATCTCCCCGGAAAAACTGCGCCACATTGTAGCGATTCCCGGCCGGCGTGTTTGCCGTTGCTCCCGTGACATACCCGATTCGGCGTGTCGAGGTAAAAGCGTTTGTTGTGGCGATATTTCGGGTTGTTGCCGTACCCGAAGCGTTACTGGTCAGGCCCCAAACGCCGACCGTTGTACCGTTGCCATTGGCCGTGAACTTTGCCCACTTGCTACCAACCTCAGACGGCGCAACCTCCCATGTCCGGCCGCTTTCGTCTACCCATGCGGGGTATTGCAAAGCCTGATCTTGCGTGTACAATGAAAGACCGTCAGCCGGTGCTGTTGGCGGCGCGGCGTCTACTTTCATTTCCAGGGCATTGGTTAATTGATAGTCCCCGTTGGCCGTAAATTTTGCCATAATGCCGCCCAGGTTGGAGGATGTTACCGACAATTCGCCGTCATCTTCGGAGCCAATGTACCATGTATCGCCTACGGTATTCCAGAGCCGAAAGTGCGGCGTTGCCGTGCTGCCGGTGAAGTTACTGCCGCTCCCGCGAATTACGGCCGTTCCGTCAAAGCGGACAGCGTTGGCCGTGTACAGAGAAAAGCCGGAAACCGGCGCACCTTGAATGCCGACGCGGGTGCCGTCAAACTGAAAATCGGCGTCAGCGCCTAATGTGCTTGCGCCCGTCCAATAGGCAACGTAATTATTTGTGCCGGTGCCGGTAATGCCGCCGCCGCCGCCCGGCACTGCGCCTGTTACCCAACCGCCGCTACTCCATTTGAGCACATGGTCGTTTGTGGTAGCAGTGATCTGCTTTAAAGTGCCCTGCGCATTGATACCGACAAGTGCCGGAACCTTTGTATTATTTGCAACAGTTGACACCTGCACACTATCGGCCGTAATCAGGGCAGTTTCGTCAGATTCGAGATTCAAATTCCCGGAAAATGATTTCACGTAAGTGGCCCCGTCAAAGTTGAAAATCTTGAAACTATCAATCGGCGTGTAGCAGGATAGGTATTCCGTGAAGGCATCGTCCGAACTGTAAGGGGTATGTATCTGGATTGTCGGTCGAACGGTACCAAGAGAAGTATTGGTGATGAAGTTGAGCGGATAGCCGTTGGTTGTAACATCAGTCCCGCCGGTCGGAAGTGATCCGTCGCCGCCATAAATACCGTTACCGCCGCTGCCTGTTGCATTTATGGTGAAGTCGTTGCCCGATCTGGTTATGTCTATTCCAGTGCCTTCGACAAGGCCCACGGAGCCGCCAGAAAGAGAGAGGTTGATGGCAAAAGGCCCCGACCCTGACCCGGAAAGGGTCTGTATTTCGTTGGTCGCCGACAGGTCGCCCGTGTTGGTAATCGTGAAAAGGTTGCCTGCATCGTTATACGAAACAGAAATGCCCGCTCCGGCCGCTATGGCGTTGAAAACCGCATCCTGCGCCTGTTCATCCGTGTAGGACGTGCCGCCAAAAGGTTCCCAGCTGTCTCCGTCCCAATACCTTACAATCTGGTCGTCTGAATCCTGCCAGAGCGAAGTGGTGTAAACGGCCGCACCGTTTGAGCCGCCGGACGCTACGTTAGACGGCGCATTGGCCAAATAGAACCAGTCTCCAATCGGAACCCAGGCCGTTTGGTTTAGGTCGAAACGGTGCCGGATGTTGTTTGCCGGTATCCATGTGGCCTGCCGGTTGTCAATGGTTGTTAAGCCGCTGCTCAGTGTTGGCAACGGTGGCAGGGCGGACGTTAAAACCCCGTCGGTTATCCATTTGTCGTCTTTGTAGGACCACCAATAGCGCAGGGTTGAAAAGGTATCACACCAGATAACGGCGTTGGTGTCGCGGGAGAGCCTCCAATTCGGGTTGTGCTTTGGCAGGCCGTTTCGATACCAGACCACGCCGCGTTTGGTTGTCTGATACCCTAGTTCAATACGGTCTTGCCCCATGCAAGACGGGGCAAGCACCGTAATCGAAACAAATGCAACAAATATGAAAATACAACACGTTTTCAGCATAAAAGAGCGTTGTCCCTTGCCCTTTACGATGAAATTGGTTGTGCTTGAAATTTTACCTCGTAGGCGGCCCCGGGGACGCGCCAATCTGCATTAATGGTTATTTCGGCCGTTGTATAATCAACTTCCCAACCTTCGCACGGTATGGATTTGCCGTTTTGGAAAACTTCAATCCAGGCGCATGGGTTGGAGGGTAGTTTGCCGCCGTTGGTGTCGGCCAAAGAAAGAACGTCGCGCACCGTGTCGTCGAGGGTTGCAAAATACTTGCGGAACTTTACCCGCTCGCTGAAATTGAAAATGGCATCCGACAAAGCCTTTGGCCCCGAAGCGTAATAATTCAAACGCCGCCGGGTAGCGGGCCAATGGTCGCAATCGCGGGCAATTTCCTCCCATCCATCGAGGCCGCTGTTTTCGTCGGCCAAATCGAAGGTGCCGCATTCAAACTCGAATTTGAATGCCGCGCCGCCGGAATCAATGTATTGTGCAATTACTCCCATTATAGCCCTGACTTTTGCTGCATTTTTACAAACATGGCGACATAGGCCGAAATCGGATTTTGCGGGCTTATGGCAACAGAATATACCAAGTCACCGCGCTTCGCAAAAAGCCTGAAATCGCACTCCAAAATATTTTCACACATTATCCGCGCCTTCACTTCTTCAAGCGTTGGCGCGTAGCAGCACTCCGAATAGTCAATTTTCTCAAAGTCGCCTGCTATAAACGTAGCGGATTTGTGATGCCACAGTTGCCCGGCAGCCGGATCAGGTTGCGGAAATCCATTTTCTTTAAGCGCATGAGCTTCAATAGGCGAGGCTCTGTTGATCTTCAATGCTGAATCTGTGATCATATCCCGTACTTTTTCTTTACCAAAGATACCTTTTTCGGGTCAATTTGTAGGGCCAATTCCTCCGAAATGTATCGAATACGGTGCCTGCAATTCCAGCGGCCCCGATCTATTCGCGGGGTATAAGGTATGCCGGACGCTTTGCCGATCAAATCGGGGTCTTTCGGCCATTCGGTATCGGCTTCGATTACAGCAAAAACCTTGCCCGCCTTTTTTATGCAAAAGTCGCGGCTGTCTTTGATTACGTCGCCCACATATATAAACCATCGAAGGTCTAACCGCTGCCGCACCTGGTCGTTTTGCACTTCGACAGCCGTGTTAAACAGGTCGAGGGCATTTGTTTTCCAGTGCCGCAACACAATGCCGTCTGACTGCTCAGCGCCGGTAATGTAGGCCCGCATATTAGTTAGAAACTGCCGTATGGGTTGACTGCCGGTAATTGCGGCAACGATGTTCCGTTTGATGTTTTCCAAAACTTGCCCGGCAGCCAATATGCCGCCGATAATAGAAGCCGCCTGCACACTGCCGGACGAATCTACACCCAGGGCAGACTGGAGAAAGCCCGTATCGTTTGCGGCCGCTTCGGCTTCCTCTCCCGTGTAATATCCGGCCACTAGTTGCGCCGTGGAAAGTAAGCGGCGCACAAAGTCGCCCGTTACCTGTGCGGCCGTTTGTTGCCGCCATGTATTGAATACCGTATCCACAAAGGATACGATAGCCAGGTTTGCTCGTGAAGGCAGTATTTGGCCGTCTTTAGTGTCTAGTCGCGGCAAAATTTCGTCCCGTATCAGATCAAACAGGGCGCGTTGCATATTCAGCACGTCCCTTTCCGTTTGAGTGGTGGCCCGATCAATCGCTTCAGTAATTTGTTCGGCGGCCGCTTCAAATGCTGCTATTTGCTGTTTGCTGGTCAAGTGGCGCTATTTGGTTGAGGCTGCCCGCCGCCGTCAGATATTGCCCCGATAGTAAGGGCAGGCTGCGAGGCTGCTATTTGCTGCTGAATCTGTTCCACGCCGGCCATAACTAGTTGCTTTTGGGTGTCGTATGGCCGCTCGTAAAAGTCCGGCACTTCCAAAAGAATGCCGTCAATAATTGAAGTGTAGTTGGCCCACAAAATTCGCTTCCATTCAGGAACAAGGCCGGAGTTGACCGCAATCATTATTTCAGTCTGATCCATGCCAGGGAAAGGATTAAAGCGGGAATCTATGCGGGCGCGTTTCAGGCGTTCGGGGTCGTCGATCAAAAGCCGCTCCATTAAGCGTTCCTGCAAAATGGCGGTAACGCCGCTGCCAGCCCCGGCATCGCGGGCGCTTTTCATCTCTGCAAAAATCTGCTCAGACGTTTCAAAGCGGAAGTCCTGCGGAAAAATCAACCGGGCAACCATTTTGGACTGTTCCCCGGTAAAGGCACGGCAAACATCGCAAAGGAAGGCCCATGCTTCGCCCAGGTGCCGGGCGTATGGTGCCAGGGTATCGTAAATGCTTTGCAGTTCGATGCCGTGGTACGTTGCCGTTTGCGCCACTTCCTGCCTGGTAAACATCTGCGAATTAAAGACGGCTTCTTTGGCCTGCGCAAAGTTGTTTTGCAACTGCTCGACCTGCAAACGGATGGACTCAGCCGGCGGGGAAACGTAGTTTAGAATGCGGCTTAAATCCACCATGTCGGCCGGATTGTCTGGCATGTCTAAAACAATTTCTTCCTGTGCCGACGTTGGCCGGCTTTTCTTTCCGGTGCCGTGGCAAACCATGCAAATTGAGTCATCCGCCAAGCGGCCCCCATTGCAGCCGATTGCATCACAACGATCCTCGTATCTGACGCTAATAGGGAATGCCATTAGGGCCATCGTCAGGTCTGCCTCGCTGTTTAGTTTCAGCACCTTCTTTGCAAACGGCATTGCGGCGTCAAAGATCGAAACGAAAGAAAGGCCGTCGTTTTCGGGATCATCAACAAAGCCCGCACGAATTGCCGGCGTCTTTTCGTAGTTGTGCGGGGTGGGAATGCTGACCAAATAATAATGCCCCGGCTGCACCTGAATAATTTGCCCCGGCTCAACTTCACTTTCAAAGGACTTAAACAGCGGCGGCAATACCAAACCCTTAATTTCATCTTCGGTTAACTGCTGGAAAACGACCGTCTGCTTTGGCTGGTACAGCGTCAGCCGTTCCACGAGTTGTTTACCCTTGCTGGTCTGTTTTTGTTCGGCTATGCGGGCAACCAGGTAGGCCAAATCGCCATTGGGGCTATACTTGTAATCCACCGCCATTTCTGCCGTGACTTCAAAAGCGTATGGCTTTGCCTTTTCGCGGGTAAAATCAAACGGGGCAAATTCGACCACTACAAAACAGTTCGGGTCTACGATGTTCCAGTACAAAAGCCGCTCGAAAACGTACCGATCCAAACCCCGGCGCGTGAACTTGTCCAAAGTCTCGGTCTGGAATGCGGCAGCCCGCCGGCCGTCCTTGTCGCCGTCAATATTCAACACCTTAACGTAATTGGACCGCGGCACTTTTGCGAAAGGCCGGGAGAGTGAATACCCCAAAGACTTTTGAATGTGCGCCGTAATGGCTTTGCGCTGCTCAAACAGTTCTTTGGATTCCCGGCGGGTGAATTGTTTTAGAAATTCATCTACGCCGACGCCGGTAAAGTAGGCGCGAGCCTCGCGGCTGTATTGCACCGTTCTTTGGTAGGCCGGATGGTATGCGGCCTCTTTACCTCTGGCAAGGTTAATCATTAGGCCGACGGCCTCTGTATTTGTGAGCATAGGCAAAGCGTTAGTCCCTTGCTTTGGCCTACCTTATCAGCCTTTCAAAATCCCGGAATTGTGCCGGGCAAAGTGTAGTAACCAGGTATTCGAGCGCGTCGGAAGTGTGGCCGTACTTTTCAAAACTTACCCCGTTTTCCGTTACGCGCTGTTTCAGTTTCCCGCCGTTGGCATCTTCTTTCACTAACATCAAATCTTGCACCAAATTAGTACAATCGCGGTCTATCACTATTTCAACGCCGGGAATTTTGCCCTCAAAGATAGCACAAATAAACAAAATACGCTTCCTAACCTCCGGGTTTGAGCGCTGCACCCGCTTTGAACGAGCGCCGGCCCACCTGCGAAGGCTATTCATGGCAATGTCATAATCTGAAATGGCAGCCCGCGTGTCTGCCCGATTGCCGGACGCATCGCCGTAAATAAACACCTCCCTAACCTTGTCGCCCCAATCCAGCGCCCAGGCTTCGCAGGCCGATTGTGTTTTGTTTCGCGGGTGCCTCAAACAGTATTCTTTATAAATGCGTATTTGTAGTGTTCCGTTGCTAAGATATTGACATTGGCAGGCTAATAAAGTGATATAAGGGACTACGTTCTGGTCAAAAGACAGGTGAACGACGGGAATTTCCGGCAGGAAGCCAACAGCGGCTGTGTGTTTGTCCGGGTCGAATGAGTAATAAGCCTCCCCACCTTCGCGCTTTAAGGCGTTCCAGTCGCCCAATAGCAAGCGCCGGCGGTCGTATTCGCCTAGCTTTTCCAACTGCTTAGCGTACACGCGCCGAAATTCGGGGTCGGGGTTATCGGAAAGGAGGGCGGGGATAAATGCCTGAAATGGTTTCAATTCGGCCGGGTTGCCCTTTTCGTCGGTCACATACCGATACTTTACCCAGTTATCGGCCGGGTTGCCGGCTAGCAGAATTTTCGGCTCAGCAACCGGCAAAAGGTTAAGCCGGTAACGAATGCGGGAGGAAAGAATCTGGAATGCTTTGAGGCTTATTTCTGTGCATTCGTCAATGAAGGCGTCGGTAATTTCCAGTGATCCGAGGGCGGCAAAATCAGGGTCGGACGGGTACTGAAACAGGTCGAGGCAAACGATTTCGGAGCCGTTGGTAAATTCGTAGGCCATGCGCTGTGAGTTGAATTTCATGCCCACGCCGGCCGGGTTGAATTGGCCAAACTCTGTCCAAAGGTCGTTAAAGGTTTGCAGCGTGGTCATTCTTAGCCGCTTCAATTCGGCCCGGCCTATTGCGCCACGGGTGCCGGCATATCGGCAGCGCCGGTGCATCTGCCAAAGGCAGCCTAACCACGACTTGCCGCCACCGGCCGCGCCGCCGTAAAGGACTTCGGTAACGGTCGGGGAGTCTTCCAGCAGTTCCCAGGCAACGGTCTGCCGGTCGCTTAGGTCACTCGGTTTTTTCTTCCGTTGTTCCCCCATCCGTTTCGATTGCTGCTTTTCTTATGACCCAAACCGGCGCTTCGACTTCAATGGGGCCGCCGTCTTTTCCGGTATGCTCTATTGGCTGCGCTGTCTTACCTTCTACCCGATCCAAAATTTCACGATACGCGATAACGTCACCTTTCAAAGCCCGTGCAATTAAAGCCGCGTCCATCAGCTCCAGCGTCGTAAACTCTTCCTCTTGCTTTGTGACGGGGTTTTTTGTCCTTTGAACGGCATCCAAAAGGCGACGTAGACGCGTGCTGCTGTGCTGCGTTCCGGGCGGCTTCCCTGCCGGGTTTCCTGATTGGCCTGGCTGAAACTTTTGCCCCAAATTATTTCCTTCCTGAAAAGCCATTTTGTGCCTGTTTTTTGCCTGTTTTTACCGGATTTTAGAAAGCCATTGCAGCCAAATCTGGTGTGCAATTTGGGCTGTCATTACGGGCGGGACTGACATTCCGATTATGTATTTTGGCTCGATTCCTATAAAATTGTAATCAAGTGGATAAGTGCCTATTTGCCGGATTTTTATTTCAGATAAATGATATGGGTTGCCAAACTCAATCAATTTACTGCCACTTGCTGAAATGATGGTATTACACACTTTATCCGAATGAATATATTTTGACCCCCAGTGGCCAGCCTTCCTTCCAATCCTTTTGAGTGTTTGTCCAAAAT
>ERZ650308.291-NODE-291-length-26627-cov-8.439673_pt1 | contig 26627 bp, 23 predicted proteins | sample MGYA00376244_ERZ650308 | MGnify/ENA primary metagenome ERZ650308 (study PRJEB26733, sample SAMN07839295) | wastewater metagenome | biome: small river; feature: stream; material: water | place: USA: North Carolina | collected 2016-04-26 ... | reverse complement strand
AGCGCACTTGGTTTGGGACCAAGGGGTCGCAGGTTCGAATCCTGTCTTCCCGACAAACAGAAACAAAGCCTCAGCAGAAATGCTGAGGCTTTTGTGTTTAGAGGACCTGTCGAAAGCTTGCTTTCGTAAAGGGACGATAAACACAAAAGCCTAAAGGGATAAGCGAAAGAACTAAGCTTATCCCTTTAGGCTTTGTTTCTATTTGGCCACCCCCTTTGAGGATGCCGGAGCAAAGCGACGGCAATCCACCCTTTAGGCTTTGTTTCTATTTGGCCACCCCCTCTTGGATGCCGGAGTGTAACGACGGCAATCCACCCCCTTTAGGATCAGCGAACGGAGTGAGCTAATCCTGCCTATGCCTTGCCAAAAATTAGAGGTTGAGTGTCCATATACAATTTGTATTATATAAAAATTGTATATTAGGAGTATGAAAAACATACTTAACTCTCCTTTTTGGAAATCAGTATTTGTAATTGTTTTTATAATTACAATGTTTTTAGTATTCCGCTTCATTGATAATCAAAAAATAAAAACTTTGATTGGAATGACTGGGTTTACGCTATTGTTATTTTCTTCAAATAGAGAAAAACTATCAAATTTGAGAAAGAATAAAATATATCAAATCCTTATAGTTTTAATTATTGGGTTGTTTACAACAAACTTTGTCATTTTTAGAATGAAAAACGATTTGTTGACGATTATTACAACATTGACCATTATTGTAGGTAGTATGTTGTTATTAAATGATAATTTTCAAAAAAAGAAAATAAATTAAACGAATGTGGAATAGTTATAAGTTTAAAGTTTTTCTAAATATTAGTTTGATATTATTTTTATTTATAGGATTATTTGTTTTTCTAACAGATAGTAGATTCGAAAAAATTAAGATTTCCTTTTTATTGCTTAATTTAAGTTGTTTTATTTATCCAATTCAAAGGTTATTGAAACTAAAAAAAGAAAACAAATTAAAACAATAAGTATGAAAGAGTTTATAAATGATATTCAAAACCTAATTGTAAAACATTGGGGTAAGTTAATCGTGACAATTTTAGTGGTAGGGTTGATTGCAAATTACAAAGATGCAATGAAAGGATTTAAGGAAGGGTATAATAGTGCTAGGCATACTCAAACTAAATAAAAGCAAACATATTTATACAAAATGAAAATAAATAAGGTCAATTTTTATAATTAATAGGTATGAAAATCAATAAGCTCATACTTTTATCTATTGGCTTGTTTGTATTCGTAGTAATATCTTATTTCTTGTTTATTCATTATGGTGCCGAATTTAAATTGAGTAAGCAAGTGGATTATTCTAATCAATTAGGAATCTCAAAGGCAACGCAAGATTTACTAGATCACCCATCTTCACTCATTCAAAAAATGACTTTACTAGGAAAAGGAGAGGCATCTTCATGGAAAAAACTGTCTGATTATGAATGGCATTCAACTTCTAAAGAATATCAATTTGGCACCAAGAATAAGTTTGAATATGTAATGAATGGGTTTAGTTATGAGCTTCAGGGAAGTGCAACTAAATGCAATAAAATAGTCCTTGATCTGAGAATTAGAAACAAGAGTGAAAGGGTGCAGGCTTTGACGCTTTTAGATAGAATGACTAAGCAAGCATTGCATATCTTATCTATGAATCAAATTGACACTTTGCACAAAAGTATCATGAATGCTAAGGAATATAAATATAAGCATCAAGGTCTCACAATACAATTTGCGCATTTGCCCTCAAGAGCTGAATTTTGGCAATTATCAATAAGTCGTTATGAATAACCCTAAAAATCCCTAATCCCAATCACACCATAAGAAGTACTCTTAGTATCACCTCTACTCTGATAACTTGTACCGTTATTGTAAAATTGAATGTTGTAAAAGTAAGTTGAACTTTGTTCAGAGGAACTCTGGTAAATACCATCGGCAATCCCTAAACTACTCCAGCCAATTGCAATTTTATTCCATTCGTTACGACTAGGAATATACCAATCATTATAACCATCATACATAACGCCATATATACTTTTGGCTGCATTTACTATTACGCCCGTTGTATTGTACAAAAGTTGAGTGTTGTTTTTACCTGTTCCAAAATTCATGGAAGTAAAAATTAAATTTGATGAAGTAGGCGTAAAAGGAACTTGAATACCCATTGGATGACTCATAATAATAAAACCATGTATTTGTCCAGCTACATATCCTGCATCACCTGATTGAAAAATATAGGCTATTTTCCCACCCATATAAGCAACACCTGGCACCATGGCGGATGTATTAAAAGTGATTTGTGCTCCATAGCCCGTTCCAACGCCATTGGTTGCATAGGCGCGCAAATAATAAGTGGTTCCACCAATTAAGCCTGTTAGATTAGCAGTGAAACTTCCATCGCCATCGCCTATGACTAATTTATTATCATTGATGGTTGGACTAGAACTCGTGCTCCAACAAACGCCTCTTCTTGTGACAGTCGTTCCACCATTATAGCTAACATTACCTCCAGTTGTGACCCCTGTTAAACTAATATTCGTTGCACTGGTGGTACTAATTGTTGGTACTGCGCCAAGCGTTGTAAAGCTTTGTTGTGCTCCATATACTGTGCCATTGGCATTGGTAGCATAAGCGCGCACATAATACAGCGTACTGGTACTTAAACTATTTAAACTACTTGTGTAAGCGCCAATGCCTGTTCCGTCATTGGTCTTTGTAGTTAATGCAATGGTAGGATTGACACTGGTACTCCAAACCACCCCTTTGGCTGTAATCGTTGATCCTCCATCGCCTGTAACGCCTGCATATGCAGTAGCACTTGTAGAGGTAATTGAACTCAAACTTAAATTGCTAAATACAATGCCCGAAGCAGCAGCGGTTCCGCCCATCAGATCGGTCCACTCAGTACCATTGTAAACTTGTAATTGTCCTCTTGTGCCACAATCACTACACCAAATAACAGTACCTGTCGCAGTAGAAACTGGCAGGGCATTTTTTTCTGCATTGGTTTTATTGGGAAAATTATTGGGCGTAATATTGGTACTACTTGCAGCAGTAATTCTTCCTTTAGCATCCACCGTAATTGTTGGAATCGCTAAAGCAGAACCATAAGTGCCCGATGATACCCCCGAAATCGAAAGGGTAGTGGCATTGCCTACACTTGTTATATCTCCATTTAAGCTCAAAGTAGGAATATTAGTAAGCGCATTGTAATCTCCATTAAATAAAACAGGACGATTGCCAAGTGCATTGTAGTCTCCGTCAAATAAAATAGGCTTATTGGTCAATGTATTGTAATCTCCATCAAACAATATGGGCTTGCCTGTAAGGTCATTGTATGCACCACTAAATAAGTTTGGTTTACCTGTAAGATCGTTATAGGCACCACTAAATGCATTGCTTGTATTCGTTGTGCTCGACGTGCTAGTATTTTGTATAGAAACTATCTTTGCATAAGGCGCTAACATGTTGATCGTATCTTTTGCGGAAAGTTTGGAAGCAATCGCGCTGTCTAACAATTTTACGACTTGTTTTGAGACATAATTGCGTAACATCTCTGTCGTATCAGCTGTGTTTAATTTATTATCCAAACCATTTGATTGGATTGCATAAAATGCATAGGGAACAATACCCATTGCGGTGGTGCCCATATCTATCCAATTTTCCTGGTACTGCCAATTTTGAACTGGGGCATTGGGTGTGATGGCTAATTGAATATGTAAATAATAGGGGCCTTCTGCCCATTTTAATTCAGCAAGCGATACAATGCTGCCTCCTGTTTTAATTCCTTTGCCAATCATGATGGAGAATATACCTAAAGCGTCTGTATTGGTTTCGTGTTCTTCTTGGTAAACGCTTTTTCCATCGATCGCGCCAGCAAGGAGGGTTGTTTGTATAAAAATTTTTCTTTGGTTGACGGGAGCACCATTAAAATCTTTTGCAATGCCTTGAAATGGTATGCCAGTTGGTATTTTTTGAGCAAAGGATGGTAGGCTGAATAAACAAATAAAGCAATGAGCTAGTAATATTTTTTTCAAAACGGATTAATCTTGTTTGATGACTTGTATTAAATCGACTGAATTGTCAGATAATACCTGAATAACATAATTGCCTGCAAATAACCTGCTAGTGTTCAAAATAACACCTGCTGATAATGCTTGTCCATTTCTAGAAGTTTCGAACACTAATTTACCTTCCACATTGTAGCATCTTATTGTAAACATAGTGGAAGCCAGGCTTGGTTGTAGGAATTGAATTTTAGGATTATTCCCAATGGGATTGGGGAATATTTTTAATCCATATTGGTTATAATTGATAGGAACCATGCAGCCTAATTGAAAAGAGGTATTACTCAGTTTAGGTTGGTAGATGGATAAGCCATTGCCAACATATAAACAATTGGCAGTGTTTTCTAATTGAAAGGATAAGCTGCTAATGGTCATCATTGAAGTATTGCCAATGCTATTGATCTGAAAGGACATATATTGTGCCTTACAGATTTGTGGGCTGCATAAAATGAATACAATGCTAAAAAAGATAAATGCAGATTTCATTTAGTGCGTTGTCGTGAAAATTTTTTGAATGAATAGACCGTTTTGGTTATAGGATATTTTTAGCGTGTTAGATTCAATTTGGTCTATTTGATAGAGATAGTTTGCAGGGACACCAGTTTGAGTCGCGCCTTGCACAATGAGTTGTAGTTGTTGGTTTTGTTCAATCACTTGATAAGTCCCTGAAATTCCGTCTGAATCAAATGTTTTTTGCTGTTCCTTAAACTGAATAGAGTAGGTACTTGCATTGATATATGATTTGGTTTGATTGTTGAGTATGGTATAAGTTAAATACCAGGTTTTACCTGCAAGCATTTGCTTGGCATAGCTAAGTGCATCCTCTTTTTTAGAGCAGGATACAATCAAAAAGAATAGTATAATAAATGATGCTTTTTGAAGCAATGAGCGCTTTGACAAATCTTATTATTTAGTCTAACAAATTGAATGAATTATCTCAAAAATAAGATAGGGCCTATGCCTTATACTACTTGCTAAAATTGGCGATAGCCCATTTTAGCAAACTATTGTTATTGGTGTCTAGATTTAGCTTCTTACTAATATTATAGCGATGATTTCTGACAGTTTTCTCTGATATAAATAATTCCTCACTGATGCTTTTGCTTGTTTTTTGTTCGGCAATCATGCTTAGTATCCTGTATTCAGAATGACTTAGCTCGCTCATGAGGTTCATGTTTTCCTTTTTGGAATCGATGTATTTAAAAGCAATACGAATAGCTACTTTAATTTGCTCTTCATTCCATGGTTTGACGATATAGTTAATAGGATGTGTTTCATCTGCTTCTTCTGTGTATTTTATACTAGTATAGCTTGTAATGTAAATCACTTCGGTGAATGGATACATTTTATTTACTTCTTTCGCAAAATCAATCCCATTGGCTTTGCCATTTAAGTTAATATCGCATAGCACTAATTGTGGTTGAAAGGTGGTCAACTCGAGCATGCCTTCGTCAAATGAGTGTACAAGATTGGTTTTATAACCCTCATGTATCAATATTTCTTGTAAATCAAGGCCTACAATAAGTTCATCTTCAAGAATAAGTATTTTTTTGTTTTTGATCATGTTTAAGCTTTAAAATAAATTAAGTAAGTGGTGCCGTCAGCGCTTTCTATTTCGTATTTCCCTTGGATCTGCTTCACTAAATTTTTAATTAAGTACATCCCTAGACTTTTGGTAGGAGCTTCATTTATAATAAATCCATTCCCGTTATCACTTATTTTCATTTGATACCCTTCCTGAAAGTTTTGAATTGCGATTGAAATTAACCCAGTTGATTTTCCGTTAAAAGCATATTTTAAACTATTGGACATAATTTCATTGACTAATAAGCCAATGGTAATGGACTTGTCCATTGTCAATAGTATCGTTTCGTCAATATTAAGCTGTATGTTGATCACTTTTTCATCTGTTAGATAAAGTGATTTTAAATAGTCGGCAATGGTTTTAATGTATGCAGCAAGGTTGACATCTTTAATGCGCTCGTTTTCATGTAAATTCTGGTGCACCAAGGACATTGTTTTAATACGATTTTGCACCATGGATAATGATTGGTTGAGCTCTGGCGTTTCAAGCCTTCTTTTTTGCAAATTGATTAAGCTATAGATGACTTGTAAATTGTTCTTCACCCTATGATGTAATTCTTTCAACAAAAGCTCGATTTCTTCGTGTTTCTTTTCTATGATAACCCTGCTTTTTGTTCTTTGAATGGTATAGATGAATAATACAAGCAGCGAAATGCTGGTCGTAATAGCCACAATGATACTGGCCCATAAAAAAGTGGATTGTGCTTTTTTGTCTGAACGAACTTTTTCTAAATTTGCTTTTGTGATGATTAGGTCCTTTTTTCGCTCATCTGCTTCAATATTACTTAATAGCAAAATAGTTTGGTTTTTCCTTATTGACTCAGTATGTTGTTCTTTTAATCCAATATATTGATTGGCATAAAAATAGGCTGAATCCATTTGTTTGTTTAGGCGATAATAATTAGACTTAAGTTCGGCAAGTCGGATACTCATGCGCTTATCTTCCTTGTCCTTAGTTAGATTGGTGACTTCTTGGACATATTTTTTTGCATTGGCAAGGTCATTCGTAGCGATATAGCAACTCGCTAGACGCATCATCTTGAAGATTTTATTTAATTGGTCATCATCGCTTTCTCGGATGTCTTTTTGCAAATATAGTATAGCTTTAATGTAATTGCCCTCTGCCATTAAGCACCAGCCTAAGAAGCCTATAAAACTTGCATTCGCACTATTGTGAATATTATCGGGTATTTTTTTGTCTGGATTTTTAATGAGTTGATTGCTAAGTCGAAGTCCTTTAGTAAAATATTTTCTAGCACTATCTATTTTGCCCATTTCTAAATATAATATACCTATGTTTTTATAATACTTATACTTAGCAACGACTCTTATATTGTTTGGGTTTTCAAATAATAAAAGTTCTTTAAGTGCTAATTCATATAATTCAAAATCTTGGTATAGGTCAAATGAATTTTCAATAAAACCTGCATCTAGTCTTTCTTTTCTAATGGTTAAAGCTTTTTCCAGTTCGTTTTTTTGTACGTAGGCTTTTTCTAATTTTGATAAAGTTTTTTGCAGTTGAGATTTTGTAAGAAACTGTCTTGATTTAAGGATACTTAGTTGAATGGGGATTGACTTGGAAAAATATTTTTGTGAATGATAAATATGCCCAAGATAGTAGTGAAGCCTTGTGATTAATTTTGGATTTTTTTGTGCTTTTGCCCAATCAATCTCTTGTAATATCAAAATTTCCCATACTTGGTCTGATAAAACATTATTTACTTGTTGTTTTTTGCCTATATCATATAAGCTATCCCAAACGGACATAATCCTTGGCGCTTGTGCATGTGTTAATTTTAAACTGGGTGCTACTTCAATGCCTAATTGCTTTAATGTTTCCGCTTCTTTTTTAAAAATTTGTTGACTTAGGCCTAAGATGGGCATTAGGCTCAAGTATAGCCCTATTAATTTAAATTGATAATATTTCATTGGGATTGTAAATATCGTGCAGGTTCTAGTCTCAATTTTGAGGTTTAAGCCTCATTCTTATTCTAGTTTTAATGCTTTTTTTTACTGCAATGAATATACCTTATATATCAATCAGCCAATTGTCATTTCTAAACAAGTTTAATAAATACATTTTACTCCTTTTGTTATTGTTTCCCTTATTGGGAAAAGCGCAAGTTCAAGAGCTAGGCATCCCATTTCAAGGGGTGGCAAAAGACTATGCTGGCCAATTTGTAAATGAGCGAAACATCTTTATTGAATTAGGAATATTTGCAAAGGATGATCCTGCCAAATTGTTATTTAAAGAATTGCATGTGACAAAAACGGGAGAGTGGGGCCTGTTTTCTTTGCTTATTGGTAAAGGCAAAAATATTGGAGGCAGTTTTTCGAAATTAAGTAGTATTGATTGGTCTTTTGGGAATTATCAATTACAAATTAAATTGGCAATTGCTCCCGAAGCCCCTTTAGACAATTGGGCTTACAATCAACATTTAATTGATTTAGGTAGTACGCCATTTGGGATTGTGCCTTACGCAATGTATAGTATTGCATCAGGCGCTTCAAATCCCAATTTAAGTGATCGATTGGCCATTGTAGATACTAGTCAAATGCTTGCGCCTTATTTAAGGAAAACAGCAGCAATTGATAAAAACCTTTTTGATAGTTTATTGCAGTTGAAGATTTCGATTAAAGATAGTGGACTTGTTTATGCCACTCCAACTCAATTGGCTGCTTCTATGAATATTGAATTGGCTAAAAAATTAAATAAGTCAGATAGCATTCAATTTTATGTCACGCCTAGCCAATTAAATGCGAAAACATTTGATACTGCATCTATTTCAAATAGAATTGATTTAAGAGAATTGATTTCAAATAAGTCAATTAATATAAATACTTTGGCGGATTATACAGATCAAAAATATCCGTCTGTAAAAGCAATCAAAGATTATGTAGACAATCAAGTGGCAATGGGTGCGCCGGATGCTTCAATTAACAATCGTGGGATTCTACAATTAACAGGTGATTTAACGGGCACTGCAATTGATCCAAGGATCGCTAATGATGCTATTACGACAACTAAAGTGCTCGATGCCGCCATTACTGATGCTAAAATAGCTACAGGTATTCAGTCCTCAAAAGTAGGCTTGGGGAATGTGACCAATCATGCGCAGTTGTATAATTTGAATGGGTTGACTGCACAGGTGCAAAATCTTGCGACGCCTGGCTTTAATGGTTTAGCACCCAACTGGTCTTCAATAGGTTCTGTGCATACTCTTAATATACCGATGGCCAATGCAAGTGCAGTGACTGCAGGATTAATTAGTAAAAATGAATTTGATCATTTTAATACAGCCTATACATCAAGCCTGAATGCATTGACAACGACTGGCAACTCGGGTGCTGCTGTTTTAACTGGTCAATCTTTGAATATCCCCAATTACTCTATTGCTGGTTTATCTGGTTCAGTAAACCCTAATTTTATTTTAGCGGGTCCTAGTTCAGGTCTTGCAGGTGCAGTTCAATATAGGGCCTTGGTATCTAATGATATTCCTAATCATGCTGCTAATACTACTGGTAATGCTGCAACTGCAACAAAATTGTTGACTTCAAAAAATATCAATACTATTCCCTTTGATGGGACTGCTGATATTACCATTACAGCCAATACAAACAATGCACTTGCATTTACAAATGATGGATTAGGCGTGAATGCGGGAAGTAGTTTTAATGGCTCTGCAGCAAGCACCATTTCATATAATAGTATTGGTGCGGCGCCTGCATCGGGGTCTTCCAATATTAGTGTGCTAGGTACCATCAATACAGGAGTATGGGCTGGCACAGTGATTGGCGCAAATTATGGAGGTGCGGGTTCCGTCAATGGCATTTTAAAAGCGAATGGATCGGGCATAGTAAGTGCGGCTTCATCAGTATCTGATTATCAGCAGCCACTAAGTTTTACCTCCCCATTACTAAATACATCGAATACAATTAGTCTAGTTCAAGCAAGTACCAATACTGCTGGCTATTTGTCAAGCACGGATTGGAATACTTTTAATAATAAAATTAGTGCAAGTGAAAAAGCAGCGGCCAATGGTGTTGCTACTTTAAACGCTTCAGGGAAAATTCCTACTTCTCAAATACCTGCGATTTCATTTTCGAGTGGTTATGTTGTGAATTCCCAATCGCAAATGCTTGCATTGTCTTCGGCTGTAGTGGGTAGTATCGCTATTAGAACAGACAATAGTAAGAACTATGTATTGAGTGCATCGGATCCTACTTTATTGAGTAATTGGTTAGAACTATTAATGCCAGCTGCTGTATCTTCTGTAAATGGATACACTACTGGATCCATTGTACTAACTTCTAGTGATATTGCTGAAGGGACAAATCTTTATTTTAATAATGCAAGAGTAAGAACTGCAGTGGATGCTTTTCTATTAGGAGATGCGCCTATAAGTTATAATACAAGTACAGGTAAAATAAGCATTACACAAGCAAATACAACAACAAATGGATACCTATCCTCAATAGATTGGAATACATTTAATAATAAACAAAGCACTTTCACTTTGCAGGCTGCCAATAGTTTTTATGCTGCCCCAAATGGATTATCAGGTACTCCAATATTTAGAACAATATTAGCTGCAGATATCCCCACATTGAATCAAAGCACAACGGGTAATGCTGCTACAGCAACCCTATTACAAAATGCAAGAACCATCAATGGGGTAAGTTTTAATGGCAGTTCAGACATTACTATTCCTTCCAATACAGCCAATGCAATTACTTTTAATAGCAACGGCACAGGTGCAGTTTCGGGTTCAAGTTTTAATGGATCAAATCCAGTCACTATTTCTTATAATAGTCTTGGTGCATTGCCAACGGTTGGTGCAAATACTATTACAACCCTTGGAACCATCAACTCAGGTACCTGGAATGCCAATGTGATTGGCTCTAATTATGGAGGCGCTGGAACGATCAGTGGATTGTTAAAGGCCAATGGATCAGGTGTAGTTGCTGCAGCTATTGCAGGCACAGATTATGAAGCTGCTTTGAGTTTTTCTGCTCCATTTACAAGGTCTACTAATACCATCGCAATGCCATCTGCAACCAGTAGTACCAATGGCTATTTAAGTTCAACAGACTGGAGTAGTTTCAATAACAAACAATCAACAGTGGTCGCTGGTACAGGGGTAACAATTTCTGGTGGGAATACAATTGCAATTGGACAAGCTGTAGCTACTTCAAATACACCAAGTTTTGCAGGAATCACTTTGTCGGGATTAAATGTTTCTGGAGTTGTTACCAATTCTGCTGCAGGTTTATTGAGTACAACGCCTACTACTGGTAGCGGTAATATTGTAAGAGCGACTAGTCCAAGTTTAGTGACACCTGTTTTAGGGGATGCCACTGCAACAAGTTTAAATGCGGCGACGATCACAGCAACAAGTTCCATTATTTCCAATGGAGACATTTCTGCAAAACGATTTAAATTAACCATGCCTACTTCCATTGCAGCTGCAGCAACTACGAATATTGATATGAGTTCTGGAAATGTATTTACCGTGAATTTAGCAAGTAATATTACCTCATTAACTTTCACGAATCCTGGAATAGGTACTTACTTAATAAAATTAGTGCAAACTGTTGGTAGCAAGACAGTCAGCTTTCCAGCTGGATGGAGATGGGCAGGAGGGGTTATTCCTACGATCACCCCAACCCTTAATAAATTAGATATCGTTACTTTAATTTATGACGGCACAACCTATTACGCTACCATTGTTCAAAATTTTTAAGATGAAAAAGACCTTTATTTTGCTATCCATCTTGAGTATGATAGCACCTATTTTTTTGATTGCACAAGTAATGCCGCAGGGGTATTTAATTGGACCTAAAGGAATGATTGGCTCACAATTATGGGCACTTAATAATTTAAATACGAGTACCTATTCGAATGGGGAATCGATACCTTATTATACATCTTCAACTGCTTTTGCTGGGTTGACAACACCTGCTTCTTGTTCTGTCAATTTCAACGCTGCTAATGATGCTATTTATGGCAGGCTTTATAATTGGTATGCCATTGTTGATGCTAGAAATGTTTGTCCTGTCAATTGGCATGTTCCATCTACTACTGATTTTACTACTTTGTATAATACTGTAGGAGGTGATGGGAATGCATTAAAAGAGACAGGCTATGCACATTGGAATAGCGGAGGAGGTACAGATTTATATAATTTTAAAGCAGTTGGTACTGGATATATGGGTACTTCGAGTTACAGTAACTTAAATGCAAAGACCTATTATTGGACCACTAATGAAGCGTCTGCTGGATCAGCAAGTGCTTATACATGGTCTTTATTAGACAATGTCAGTACTTTTGCCCCAAGTGCCCAAGGTAAAATCGGTGGTTTTACCGTGAGGTGTATTCATGATTAAGTGGATACAATTTTATTGCTTCAATATTGGTTGAAGTACTTTCAGTTTGCCGTCAATTTTAGTTTCATCTACTTTTAATCCAAGGATTTTTGCTACCAATGGATATACGTTGACGTTTTCAAAGCCTTCAATCAATAAGCCTTTTTTGAATGCTGGTCCCCAAGCCATGAAACTTGCTCTCATGTCTACTTCTTTATTGTCAAATCCATGTTTGCCCGGAGTTGGCTTACGATTACCAAGATTGAAAACCTGATGGATTGATTTTGGAACTAAGATTAAGTCGCCAAGTCGATTATGCCAGTCATCTGATTTTTTATAATGCCAATAGGCAGGTGTCTCGTTTAATTTATAGGTTGTAAAACGGTTGTCTAGTTTTAATGCTTGATAAGTAGACTCAATTTTGCTTGTATCTTTTGCATATAAATGTAATAATGCATCTCCCCATGGAACATTGAAAAAATTTTTATCTACTGCAGCAGGTAAGCCAATTGTATTGTCTACATCCACTGTTGTCATACCATGATCAGAAACAAAAATATAATTGATTGGTAAATTCAATGGTGCCAATGCTTGCTGCAAGGCATTGATGCTACTGTCAACATATTGCACGGATTGTTTTACCCTTGGATCTTCCGGACCATAAGTATGTGCATCATGGTCTACATCAGGAAAGTAAAATGTAATCATATGTGGTCGTCTATCTTCTGGCAAAGTCAACCAATCTTTAACAGCTTGAATCCTAGTTCCAATTGAAGTTTTATCATTGTAGATATAATGATAGGTTGGCTTGATGCCTTGTATATCTGCTTCCGAAGCCACCCAGAAGAAACTTGCCGAAAGCATTTTTTGTTGTTCTGCCAATACCCATAATGGGGTGCCTCCATACCATTTACCTTCGCCTACCATCTTTTTATTGCTCATGCTGTATTGCAGGCCACTAGGCACATCAATATAGGTATTGTCTACAAGTCCATGATGTGATGGATATAGTCCAGTTACAATTGTGTAATGATTTGGGAATGTCACAGAAGGGTAGGAAGGCTGCATGTATTTTGCACGTACTCCTTTTTCACTAATCGTTTGTAAAAATCCTGCATCATATTTTTCAGTAAAATCTGCTCTGAATCCATCTGCAGAAATCAAAATCACATAGGGTTTATTGTATTGACTCGGGTCGTTTTTAGTCAAGAGGTTGACTTGTTGCGTAGTGTCTTGGGCATTCAATGAAGCCATCCCAACAATACACACTAAAAATATACTAAACCATTTTTTGATCTGATTTTTCATCTGATGTTTTTTAAGTCTATTTGATGCTGTTTGAAATTCTTTTGCAAATTGCGATACTTAACTGTAAGCTTATTACCGCAACTAGCATACCTCCGCCCAGGTCCATCGGGAAATGTTGTCCTAAATACACTCTTGAATAAGCACAAATTACCGCGTATATTAGTCCAAGTACAAAGACGAATTTATTAGGGAATAAATAAGTAGTTAATAAAAATAAAGTGAATGCAGTTGCAGTATGGCCAGAAGGGAAGCTATTCCATGAATGCATGACAACGCCTGGTACTGTATGAATCTCGTTCAATGGAATACCACTTGCAATGGGTCTGCTTACTGCTTCCCAAATGAAATTTTTAGGAACCTGAGTGATGACTGTAGATAAAAGAAAATTCATTAAAATGAATTTGGCATCTTTTTTAAACCAGCCAAACAAGACTATGAAATAGGGTATCCATATCCATCCCTCTGCACCCCATGTAGCCCATTTAAAAAATTGGTCAATATACTTGCCTCCATCTGTATTCAAAAACAGAAATACACAGGTTCTACTAAAGTAAGCACTCGCTCCAATAAGCAATACAGCGCCCAGTAGGGTTAAGTTTCTTGCTTTTAGGTACATTGAGGGGGCTTTTTCAAACATGGAAAAATGGGCTTTTGGTACTGCAAATTTACAAAATGTTTCAGCGACAAGTCAACTAATTATAGGAATGGTTGTTATAACTTTACGCCATCCCATGAGTAAAGTCAACGACAATATAGAAGTAATAGGTGCCAGAGAGCATAATTTGAAGAATTTTGATCTATCTATCCCCAAAAATCAATTAGTGGTTTTTACAGGTGTGAGCGGTAGTGGTAAATCTTCATTGGCTTTTGATACCATTTACAATGAAGGGCAGCGTCGTTATATGGAAAGCTTTAGTGCTTATGCAAGGCAATTTATGGGTGATATGGAGCGTCCAGATGTAGATCAGATTACGGGACTGTCGCCAGTGATTGCTATTGAACAAAAAACAACCAATAAAAATCCGAGGTCTACTGTAGGTACGGTGACAGAATTGTATGACTTCTTGAGATTATTGTATGCTCGAGCAGGTAAAGCTTATAGCTATGAAACAGGAAAGCCAATGGTGCAATTTTCTGAGGCAGAAATCATACAAGATATTCAGAAGAAATTCAAGGACAAGAAAATTAATTTACTCGCGCCTGTTGTTAGAGGAAGAAAAGGACATTATAGAGAATTGTTCGAAGAGATCAGAAAAAAAGGCTTTGTAAAAGCAAGAGTGGATGGCGAGATTATTGAATTAAAGCCTAAGTTTCAAGTAGACCGTTATAAGATCCATGATATTGAAATTGTAGTGGATCGTATGCCGGTGACGGACGCTATGAAAACGAGGTTAGCAGATAGCGTTCAGCAAAGTTTAAAAATGGGTAAAGACCTGTTATTTGTTTTAGAAGAGGGTAAAGAAAAAACGGTACAGTATTCAAAACAATTAATGTGTATTGACACTGGATTGAGCTACGAGACGCCTTCTCCAAATAGTTTTTCATTCAATTCTCCTTATGGGGCATGTACTACATGTAAAGGATTGGGTAATGTCTATGCAATAGACATGGACTTGATCATGCCAGACAAGTCTTTGAGTGTAAATGCAGGTGCCATTGTGCCTTTAGGTGAAGCACGTGAAGCAAGTGTATTTACTCAGGTCAAACAATTTGCGAGAAAACATAAGATTAATTTAGACAAGTCCATTGATAGTTTAACCAAAGAACATTTGGACTTGCTTTTGTTTGGCGATAAAAATATTAGTGATTCTTTAGGGCTGGATTTAAATGACGAAAATATACCCGATACTTATACAGGCAGTTATGAAGGGATTGTACCCATGCTAAAAAGATGGTTTACCTCCTCGCAAAGTACGGATCACTTAAAGGGATGGGTGGAAAGTTTCATGGAACTAAATACCTGTACAGCATGTAATGGTGCTAGGTTAAAAAAAGAAAGTCTTTGGTTTAAGGTGAATGAATTGAATATAGCAGCATTGAACGAAATGCATTTAAATGATTTGCAACAATGGTTTTTAGACCTACCTAAGAAATTAGATAAAAAGGATACGCAAATTGCAAGCGGTATTTTAAAAGAAATCAATGATCGAATTGAATTCTTGATGAATGTGGGTTTGTCTTATTTGTCTTTAAGTAGACCATCTAAATCTTTGAGCGGTGGTGAATCACAGCGTATTCGTTTGGCGACACAAATTGGTTCACAGCTTCAAGGCATCACGTATATTTTAGATGAGCCTTCTATAGGATTGCATCAGCGTGATAATCAGCGATTGATTGTGGCTTTAAAACAATTGAGAGATATTGGTAATACGGTATTGGTGGTTGAACACGACAAGGATATCATGATGGCTTCCGACTATCTGGTAGACATTGGTCCAAGGGCGGGTATTCATGGTGGACATGTGGTTGCAGCAGGAACCCCTAAATCATTTTTGAAATTAAAGTCAGATACTGCTTTGTATTTAGCAGGTAAAAAGTCAATTACGGTTCCTGCAGAACGCAGAAAAGGCAATGGACATCATATAGAAATTAAAGGGGCAACTGGTAATACTTTAAAAAAGGTCAATGCGAGCTTTCCTTTGGGTAGTTTGATTCTAGTGACAGGGGTGAGTGGATCAGGTAAGTCTACTTTGATCAATGAAACCCTGTATCCAATTTTATCACAACATTGTTATCATAGCAAGACCAAGCCAATGCCTTATGCGTCGGTGACTGGACTAGAGCATATAGATAAAGTGATAGAGATTGATCAGTCGCCAATTGGACGAACGCCAAGAAGTAATCCTGCCACTTATTGCGGATTCTTTACAGATATTAGAACTTTATTTGCTGCAGTACCTGAAGCAAAAATTAGAGGCTATCAAGCAGGACGTTTTTCTTTTAATGTGAAAGGAGGAAGATGTGAAGTTTGTGAGGGTGGTGGTATGCGTGTGATTGAAATGAACTTCTTACCAGATGTGTATGTGCATTGTGAAAAATGTGCAGGCAAAAGGTACAATAGAGAGACTTTAGAGATTAGGTATAAAGGCAAGTCTATTAGTGATGTGTTGAATATGACAGTCGAAGAAGCTTGTGAATTCTTTCAAGCAGTACCTTTTATTTATAGAAAAGTAAAAGTCTTGCAAGAAGTAGGACTGGGCTATATCACATTGGGTCAATCTGCAGTCACCCTGAGTGGTGGTGAAGCACAACGTATTAAATTGGCTACTGAGTTAGGTAAAAAAGACACAGGTAAGACTTTTTATATTTTGGATGAGCCTACTACAGGATTGCATTTTCAGGATATACAATTGTTAATTGGTGTATTGAATCGTTTAGTAGACAGAGGGAACACCGTATTGGTCATCGAGCATAATATGGATGTCATTAAAATGGCAGATCATATTATTGACATGGGCCCCGAAGGTGGTTCAGCAGGTGGTACCGTACAATTTACTGGAACGCCTGAACAGATGATTAAAAAATCAAAGACACATACTGCACAGTATTTGGAAATTGAAATGAAATAATCGATTTCAATTTTATACCACCTAGCTGTTGAATTAAATTTATTTTCTGATCATTGGAATATGCTCAATGGCATCTTCATAATACATGTCTCCAGATTTTTCAAATCCTTGTTCTTCGTAGAATTTCTTTAAGTACAATTGTGCGCCAATTTTAATTGCATGTTTTCCAAAAAGTCTTTCACATTCTGCAATGGAATATTGCATCAATGCTTTACCAATGCCTAAGCCTCTATATTTTGGCGAACCTACCACACGACCAATGCTTTGGTAACCTGGGTAAGATTGGTTTTTGTCAAATAAGCGCGTGCTGGCTACTAAATCCTGGCCTATCCATCCCATTGTATGGTATGCAATTTGGTCATTATTATCCATGTCTAAAAAAACACAGTTTTGCTCCACTACAAACACTTCAGATCTAAGTCTTAAGATAGCATATAGTTCATCTACTGTAAGTGCTGAAAAGGGCTTTGTGACCCATTTTATGTTGGAAAGGTTTGACATAGGAACAAAAATAGGGTAATCCCGATTTTATTTTGCAATTTTGCCCAAATTAACTACCTCCATGAGTAAAAAAGTAGCCATTATTGGTGCAGGTCCAGCAGGTTTAACTGCCGCTTATTTATTAGGAAAAGCCGCACAAGATGTAACTGTATTTGAGAAAGATCCACAGTATGTGGGAGGGATTTCTCGCACTGAATCTTATAAAGGCTATCATTTTGATATTGGTGGTCACCGATTCTTTTCAAAATCAAAGGAAGTAGAAGATTTTTGGACGGAGATTTTATCGGATGAATTATTAGAACGTCCAAGAAGTTCAAGAATATTTTACAATAAAAAGTTTTTCTCTTACCCATTAGCAGCTTTTGAGGCTTTGATGAAATTAGGCATCTTTGAAAGCTTTTTATGTGTGATGAGTTATTTAAATGCAAAATTATTTCCAATTAAAGATCCTCAAAATTTTGAGGACTGGGTAACCAATCAATTTGGAAAGCGTTTGTTCAATATCTTCTTTAAAACCTATACAGAAAAAGTATGGGGTATTCCATGTAAAGAAATTTCTGCTGACTGGGCGGCACAACGTATCAAAGGATTGTCTTTGAGTAGTGCGGTTTGGAATGCATTGTTTAAACCTTCTGGCAAAAAGAGCAAGGGAGATGTGATTAAAACCTTGATCGATTCATTCCGTTATCCAAAACGTGGTCCTGGAATGATGTGGGAAGAATGTGTGGTAAAGAGTAAGGCATTGGGTGTGAAGATTGAGATGAACACAGGGGTGCAAAAAATTGAAAAAACTGGAGATACTTGGAAAGTATATACATCTAATGGTGCTGTACTAGAAGGCTTTGATTATGTATTGTCTTCTGCACCTATGCGTGAATTAATTCCAGCAGTAGCGCCTGCATTTAGTGCGCCTGTATTGCATGCTGCAAGTCAATTAAAATATAGAGACTTCTTAACGGTGGTATTAATTTGCAAGGATCAAGATGCATTCAGTGATAACTGGATCTACATTCATGAGCCAAACGTTAAAGTGGGTCGTATTCAAAACTTTAAGTCTTGGAGTCCTTATATGGTACCAGATCCTGAAATGGCTTGTTATGGATTAGAGTATTTCTGTTTTGAAGGGGATGGTTTATGGACAAGTAGCAATGAGGCTTTAATTGCATTAGGGACTAAAGAGATAGATCAAATTGGCTTAACCAAGCCATCTGCTGTTGTAGACGGGTACGTGGTAAGACAACCAAAAGCTTATCCTGTATACGATCATGAATACAAGGATCATTTAAATGTCATTCGTGAAGCTTTGAAGGCATACAAAGGATTGTATTTAGTAGGCCGTAACGGTATGCACAAATACAATAACCAAGATCATAGTATGATGACAGCGATGTTAGCTGCTAAAAATATTATCGCTGGCCAAGAGTTGTTCGACCTTTGGGATGTGAATGAAGATGCTGAATACCACGAGGGTGGAGATAGAGGTGCAGCTTCAGGTATTATAGGTCGTGCAGTTCCAGAAAAATTGAACTAACAACTAATAACCATATTTTCCAAGCCAGCGTTCGTGTAGGAATTTTTTTAGTTCTTCCTCTCTTGCATTCTTTTGAGGCTGGTATAAGGCAGTGCCTTTGATTTCTTCAGGCAGGTATTCTTGTTCCAAGAAATTGTTTTCTCCTAAATGGGAATATTGGTAGTCTTTCCCATAATTTAAATCCTTCATCAATTTTGTTGGGGCATTGCGCAAGTGCAAGGGTACTGGCAGGTTGCCTGTTTTTTGCACTAAGGCCAATCCGCTGTTAATGGCTTCATAAGCTGCATTGCTCTTTACTGAACTTGCTAAATAAATAGCACATTGTGAAAGGATGATCCTGCTTTCTGGATAACCAATTTTATTGACGGCATCAAAGCAGTTATTAGCAAGTAGTAATGCATTTGGATTGGCATTGCCAATGTCTTCGCTTGCAAAAATCAACATACGTCTTGCGATGAATTTTACATCTTCTCCACCTGCAATCATCCTAGACAACCAATAAATAGCTCCATTGGGATCTGAGCCACGCATACTTTTAATGAAGGCGGATATAATATCATAATGCTGCTCTCCATTTTTATCGTATAATGCAATATTGGTTTGTGCCACTTGCATTACCCAGTCGTTAGTGAGTAGGAGTGGTTCATTGCTTTTGCTTATACCAATTAAAGCTTCTACTGAAAGCTCTAATAAGTTGAGTAGCTTTCTCCCATCACCACCAGACAATTGAAACAAAGCTTCTGTTTCCTTGATTTCGATAGGATGCTGTTTGAATAGTGGATCTTTGGCTACTGCTTGTTCTACTATTTTGGTGAGTGCAGTCTTATCCAATGCTTTTAAAATAAAAACTTGACAACGACTGAGTAAGGCGCTGTTGACTTCGAAGCTTGGATTTTCTGTAGTCGCACCAATTAAAGTGATGATGCCTTTTTCTACTGCACCTAGTAAGGCATCTTGTTGACCTTTATTGAATCGATGAATCTCATCTATGAATAGAATAGCACCATCCTTGGATTTAGCCTCTTCAATGACTTCTCTAAGTTCTTTCACGCCGCTACTAATAGCACTTAGCTGATAATAGGCACTGTTGAATGTGGTAGCAATTATATTTGCCAAGGTTGTTTTGCCTACACCCGGAGGGCCCCATAAAATCATGGAAGGCACTTTTCCTTTCTGAATAGCTTTTTGAAGCACACTATTTTCACCAGACAAATGTTCTTGTCCAATTAAGTCGGCAAGTGTATGCGGACGTAATCGTTCAGCTAAAGGGATGTGTTGGTTCATTGGTATCAATTTACACCAGGCTATTCGAATAAGTAGTCGTATTCCTTTACTAATCTTAGTGTCATGCGGATATGCAAAATACCTACTGCACCTATTACAAAAAGAAAGTAGGAAGCTGTACGCATTATTTTTAATACAAATTGACTATTGAACTCCGGAGGTAATCCTGATTGTTGTGCTAGGAATTCATCCACAAATCCAGTTAATGTAGCATCATTGGAAACCAATATGCTCACAGCATTTAAAAAGATCAAGCTAAACATCAATAAACTTACAAATGCATTTACTTTAATCCAGTCTTTAAGTTTAGTCGTTTGAGTTTGCTCTCTTTCTATTCCTAATTTCAAGAATTTAAAACTAGCAAAACTATAAATCACTATACATGCCATTGCAAATACTAAAATCAATGCGCCAGGGTTAGCTAGGGCAGATAGTAGTAAGATACAATCCATAAAACCAAAGAACAATGCTATTGGAAGTAAGATATATGTTAAGACAAAGTATAATTTCGAAGGTTTTTGCATGATAAGACTACTTTAAATTTAGTTTGATATGCAATTCGTCAAATTGTTTGTCGTCGATACTACTTGGGGCATCTAACATGACGTCACGTCCGCTATTGTTTTTAGGGAATGCGATAAAGTCTCTGATACTTTCACTTCCACCTAATAAGGCACATAGACGGTCAAATCCAAATGCAATACCACCATGTGGAGGTGCGCCGTATTCAAAAGCACCTAATAAGAAACCAAATTTATGTTGTGCTTCTTCTGGTGACATGCCTAATGCAGCAAACATTTTTTCTTGTAAGTTTCTTTGGAAGATACGAATTGAACCACCACCTATTTCGTTACCATTCAATACCATGTCATAGGCATTGGCTTTGATATTTGCATAAGGGTGTTCTAAATATTTAGCAGCATCTTTGATCTCTGGCGCATTGTTGATCATGATATCAATATGATCAGGCTTAGGAGAAGTGAATGGATGGTGTCTAGCTACCCAACGGTTGCCTTCTTCGTCATATTCAAATAATGGGAAATCCATCACCCACAATAACTTAAACTCATCTTCTTTTCTAAATCCTAATTGCTTTCCTAATTCCAAACGTAATTCACTGATGGCTTTACGTGTTCTTTCTTCTGCACCAGCTAATATTAAAATTAAATCACCCGCTTTTGCATTGCTAGCAGCAGCGATCGCTTTTAATTTATCCTCTGAATAAAATTTATCTACACTGCTTTTGAATGTGCCGTCTGCATTGCATTTAATAAATACCAAACCTTTCATGCCAATTTGTGGACGCTTTACCCACTCGGTTAATTCGTCGGTTTGTTTACGTGTAAATTCACTACAGCCTGGTGCTGCAATGGCAATCACCGTTTCTGCTTCATCAAATACTTTAAAATCAACGCCGTTGATCAAAGCTGCTTGATCTGCTTTATCTGAAAATACATGGGCTGGCTTTTTTAAATTGCACAATTCCATGCCAAAACGAATATCTGGTTTATCGTTACCATAATGCCACATTGCATCTTCCCAAGTCATTCTCTGAACAGCTTCGGTGTAATCAATATTTTTCACATCCTTAAAGATGCTCTTGATCAATCCTTCGAACATATTTAAAATGTCTTCTTGCTCTACAAAGCTCATTTCACAGTCAATCTGTGTAAACTCAGGTTGACGATCTGCTCTTAAATCTTCGTCTCTAAAACATTTTACAATTTGGTAGTAACGATCGTATCCACTCACCATTAACAATTGCTTAAATGTTTGTGGTGATTGAGGTAGGGCATAAAATTCACCTGGGTTCATTCTGCTTGGCACCACAAAGTCACGCGCTCCTTCTGGAGTAGACTTAATTAAAAAAGGTGTTTCGATATCCATAAACCCTTTTTCATGTAAATAATTACGTGTAGCGCGGTTTACACTATACCTTAATTCAATATTCTTTTTAACAGCGTTTCTTCTTAAGTCCAAGAAGCGGTATTTCATTCTAATATCATCTCCACCATCTGTATCATCTTGAATGGTAAATGGAGGTACAATAGATGCGTTTAATATTTTAAATTCAGTGACATCAATTTCAATTTCACCTGTTGGAATATTGGCATTCTTGCTAGAACGTTCAATGACTTTTCCTTTTGCTTGTAAAACAAATTCACGACCCAATGGTTGTGCATCTAGTTGAGCTTGTAATGCTTCACCTAATAATAACTGTGTAATGCCATAACGATCTCTAAGGTCCACAAAAGTAATGGCGCCGAATTTACGAATGGTTTGAACCCAGCCAGCAAGGGTGACTTCCTGATTTACAAATTGGATATTTAACTGACCACAATGGTGTGTACGATACATAGTTTACTATTAAAATGAAAGGTCTGCAAATATAGCCCAAATCCTATAAAATACCGATCTTTGGGCCATGAGTGAAACAAGTATATCCAAACAGTCCAGACGCGTTATTCTGTCTGGTTATTTTTTCTTTACTGGGATTTGTTTTGCGAGTTGGGCAAGTAGAATCCCTGATATTAAATTGGCACTTGGCTTGTCTGATGCACAGTTTGGAGGGATGCTCTTGTTTCTGCCTTTGGGCTCCTTTTTAGGCATTCCAATTTCTGGAAGTTTAACTGCTAGACATGGCAGCAATAAAATGCTAAAAATTGCTTCTATTTTATATCCATTGGCCTTGGTAAATATTGGTTGGGCTGCTGACACTTTTGTTTGGCACCTTGCAATCGCCTTATTTGTATTTGGCATGGTTGGAAATTTATTCAATGTATCTGTCAATACGCAGGCGGTAGAGTTGGCTAAATTATTTGAGAAAAGTATCATTTCTAGTTTCCATGGATTTTGGAGTTTAGCTGGATTTGTGGGGGGATTAGTGGGTAGCTATTTTATTGCAAAATCAATGACCCCATTGATGCAGTTTGTGGTCATACTTTCATTGGGCTATCTATTTCTACTAACAACCCATCAACATCTTTTACATAGTGCATCCAACAAGCAATCGCTAAAAAAAATGTGGACCAAGCCGACGCCCTTGATGTTTCAATTTGGCTTGATTGCTTTGAGTAATATGATTTGCGAAGGCATGATGTTTGATTGGAGTGGGGTATTTTATCAAACCGTGGTTAAAGTGCCTGAAAGTCAAAGAACCATTGGTTATATCAGTTTTATGGCTTGTATGACGACTGGCAGAATGGTCGCAGATGCACTCATTAATTATTGGGGGCCAAGAAAACAATTAATGTTAAGTGGTTTATTGGTGACGCTTGGATTAGTGATTGCGATTATTTATCCTTCTATCTATACTAGTACGATTGGCTTTATGTTGGTAGGATTTGGGGTGTCTTCTGTGATACCTACTATTTATGGTAGTGTAGGGAAATCAGCAGAACCAGGACAAGCAAGTATTGCATTGGCATCTGTTTCTTCTATTGGTTTCTTTGGCTTTTTAATTGGCCCACCAATTGTTGGATTTTTATCTGGTGCACTAGGATTAAGATGGGCTTTTTTAACCATCTCCATTTTAGGCCTGGCAACTTTTCTTCAATCCTACAGATTAAAGAAATACCTATAAGGTTTGTGGATCTTCTTTATGTCTTGGTTTGTACCAGATATAATAATAGCCTAAGATAAGCACGCCAATGATAAACGGAATCATTGCCAAATGCTTCACATTTAAGCCATGCCCAATTGTAAGATGGTCTACACCAAAGAATTCAGTACACATCCAAAATGAGTTGGCAGAAATCCATACAGTGATGGCAAGGTTATGACAAAGCTCAGAAACGATTTTTCTTGTTCTCCATGCAATGACAATAGAAATAAACATGGTTGGAATAATCATTAAAATCCCAAGCCATTTAAAATTCATACACCAGCCGATATCTTTAAATATCCAAAAAACAATATGTAGGTTTTCCATTTTGCGGTAAGCAATTGGAATATTGTAATAACTATTTGATGGTGCTGACATAGTGTATGTATTTTGATAAAGATAATTCCTTGCTTTGAAATATCGATTAGTGGGTGTTTTCTAAAATTGATTTAAACCTTTCCAGACTTGCTTCTGGATGAATTGCTGTCCCGTTTTCACAATGTTCAATTAGTTCCTGCGCAAAATACGGCGCTAGGGAACAACCTTTTGTGCCCATGCCATTACAGATACCAAGCGCCTTGTAAATGGGATGCAATCCTACAAAGGGCCTGCGCTCCTGATTCGCTGGACGAAGTCCTGTAATATGATCTACCACTTTGAAAGGCAGTTTTAATAATTGTGTTAAAGCAGTTTCCATTTTTATTTTAAATGCATCAGTGGGTGTTGCATCTTGATAATGCCATTCATAATTAGAGCCAACCCAAAACAATTGATCCTTCCAAGGCACTATGGATAAATTATGTTTGTAAATAGCTTGATTGGGTAAGTCTTTGATTTCTACAATTAAAGCCTCGCCTTTATTTGGTGCAAAGGGGAGCCCTTTAAAATAAGGGTTTTGCATACTGCTTAATCCGTCGCTAAATAAAACGCGTTTGGCTTTGATGCCTTTCCATTCAACACCTTCATGGGTGATGGTTAAATCTGCTATATTGAATTGGTCATTGATATATTCCTCATTGTCTGTTAATTGCTGGGCCCATCCAGTAAGCATTGCATTCAGGTCTATCCAGACACTTTGATTGATCTGTCCTGTTCCAAATGGGGTATGCATGAAAGCTGCAAAGTCTGCTGCATTGTTCTTTTGTAAGTAAACATTTTCGTGACCATAACGGTATTCAAAACTTTCAAGCATTTGCTCAGAAGGATGAATTAAAATTACAGGAGCCTCTTTCACAATGTCCATATTTATCCTTGCACCCAGATCTGAGTAGGCTTTTAATGCAAATGGTAAAAAGGTTTCAATCATCCATGTTTGTACAATGCGTCTTCCAGTTACTGGATTGATCACGCCACTCGCTACTTTAGATGCAGCCGGGATATTGGGATCATTCACTACCACAAATGATTTTCCAGCTTGCATGGCATAATAACTTAACCATGTGCCAACGACGCCTTGTCCAATTATTAAATAATCTATTTCTTTATGGGGATACAACTGCTCCAATTTTTATTGCTTAATGCGCGTAGGAATAGTGACACGAATACTATCTTGAATGGTATCTACTTTCGCAACTAATTCAATGATAAATTTTCCTTTAAAATCATTCGGTACTGTAAATGGAAATTCAGTTTCAAATGTTTCATGCGCTATGGTGGTGAAATATTGAAAAGGGAAAAAGTTTAAGAACCATCCATCTACGGATTGTTTTGTTTCGGCATTCAATAAATTAAGTTGTAGATGACCTGTCTGTTCTTTTTTAATTTGATGTTTAACTTGCACTTTTAATTTCAAAGCTTCACCTTGGTACATTTGTGTTGGTGCGGTAAAATGAATACTCAATGGCTGCTCTTGTGCCGTAGATATCTTGCTGATTAAAATGCAGCAAAATAGGATAGTGGATAGGACGCGCCAGTTTATTTTCATGGCCCAAAAATACAATAAAAAATCCCTTAGCATGGGTATACTAAGGGATTCCTTTATTCAAAAGAAGAGGTTTATTTCTTTAATGCTGCAGCCATTGTTTTACCAATATCTGCTGGACTTGCACATACGTGGATGCCACATGCTGCCATGATTTTCATCTTCGCTTCTGCTGTATCATCTGCTCCGCCAATGATCGCACCAGCGTGACCCATACGACGTCCTGGAGGTGCTGTTTGACCTGCGATGAATCCTACCACTGGTTTTCTCATGTTGTCTTTGATCCAATTTGCAGCGTCTGCTTCCATGCTTCCGCCAATCTCACCAATCATGATGATACCTTCTGTAGCTGGATCGTTCATTAATAATTCAACTGCTTCTTTTGTAGTTGTACCAATGATTGGGTCACCACCAATACCAATTGCAGTAGTGATACCTAATCCTGCTTTTACTACCTGATCTGCAGCTTCATATGTTAATGTACCGCTTTTTGATACGATACCAATTGTTCCTTTCTTGAAAATGAAACCTGGCATGATACCAACTTTAGCTTCTTCTGCAGTAATCACACCTGGACAGTTTGGTCCGATTAATCTTGTGCTTTTACCTGCTAAGAAATTCTTTGCCTTCACCATATCTTGCACTGGGATACCTTCTGTAATACATACTACTAATGCAATACCTGCGTCTGCAGCTTCCATGATTGCATCTGCAGCAAAAGCTGGAGGAACAAAAATGATACTCACGTCTGCGCCAGTTGCTTTAACAGCGTCAGCTACTGTATTAAAAACTGGACGGTCTAAATGGGTTGTACCACCTTTTCCAGGGGTTACACCACCAACTACTTGTGTTCCATATTCCATCATTTGAGTGGCATGGAAACTACCTTCTGTACCTG
>ERZ650308.290-NODE-290-length-26729-cov-9.718977_pt1 | contig 26729 bp, 26 predicted proteins | sample MGYA00376244_ERZ650308 | MGnify/ENA primary metagenome ERZ650308 (study PRJEB26733, sample SAMN07839295) | wastewater metagenome | biome: small river; feature: stream; material: water | place: USA: North Carolina | collected 2016-04-26 ... | reverse complement strand
AACCATGACAGCATCTTACCACATCTTTAAATGTGCTTTGATTGTCTAGCCCCTAAAATAATTGAATAGAAAAAACTAACTACTAAATTAGCCTATGGCTTATATACAAAAGCACAGAAACTAAAGTTTTGTGCTCACTATTTCACTTAAAAAGTAAGCATTGTCATTATTTAATAACCATAATATGAATTTATAGGAGCTTAAAATGAAATTTAAAACAATCACTTCTGTAGCATTAGCAGCGAGTATCAGTATGAGTTTTGCGTGCAGCAAAATGACTAATAATTTTGGTGATAATGGTGTTTATACTGCCAGAACAACTGACCTCTGTATTGATTTGCCATACGATATTGCAATTTTTCCGCGCGGAATGCTTGATGATGGCAAAGTGACCAAAGGACAAAATGCGAAGTGGACTAGCAAATATGCAAGCATCATGGTGCGTGAAAATGCTCCACCACTTCTCGCAAATATAGAAGGTATCAATGAAAAAGGTCTTGCGGTCAATTTGTTATATCTTGGTGGGACCAAATACGAACCACGTGATTTGAATAAACCAGGTATCAGTATGTATGCCTGGGCCAAATATGTGATGGATAACTATAGTACGGTAAATGAAGTAATTGCTGGTCTAAATAAATATCAATTAGTCATTGAACCAGTTAAATTGGCTGGTAACGATTTAATCTTACCAATGCATTTCTCCATAGAAGATACTTCAGGAGACAATGCGGTGATTGAATTTCTAAATGGTAAAATGCATGTTTATCACAATAAAAATTATGGTGTTATGACTAATGAACCAGAATATGACAAACAATTAGCCAATCTAGCGCAGGTACAAAAATCTAAACATTACAGTAAAGATTATTTACCTGGTGGAGCTAATTCTGTAAACCGCTTTGTTCGCGCTTACTTCTACAGTAACAATTTACCAACTACGGTAAATAGCAATGTTGATGCTGTAGAAAATATGTTTAGTGCTATCAGTGGTGTATTCGTACCTTACTATGCCAATTATGAAAAATCATGTGGATTAATCTCCGGTGATCCGTCAGCTGGAGATACTTGGCCAACTCAATGGGCAACTATCACCGATCAAAAGAATCATATTTTATATTTAATTGATGGCAAAAGTGGTAATCAAGTCAGTGTTAATTTAAATAAATTTGATGTCACACCAGGGAATCCAGTGCGAGCGGTAAATCCCACTCAGTTGAAACTGAGTAATGATATTTCAGACAAATTTCAGATAGAAAAACCACAGCAATAATATATATTTGAAATTTATTTACATGCAGATAATTAGAATTATAGTTAGTTATCTGCTAAATTAAAATAAATTACAATTTAAATAGAATATTAAATAACTTTAAAACTTGTGTGAAAATTCATATTAAGTTTCATTAATAATTAACCAGCCAAATTACAACACCAATAATTCACCAATTGACAGCTCACATAATTGCTCAGGGTTTTTAGCAAATAACTCACGAGTTTTAGTAATTGGCTCTGCAACTGGTTCATCAGCCAAAATAAAAGTTCCATAATGCATTGGAATCAATTTTTGCGCAGCAAGATCATAAAAAGCTTGCTGAGCCTCAGCTGGGTTCAAATGGCTGGTTTGCATAATGTATTGCGGTGTATAAGCACCAACTCCAAGGATAGCATAATCAATCGAAGAAAATAATTGGCTAATTGCTTTAAAATGCTCAGAATACGCGCTATCGCCCATTAAATAAAGCGTAATTTGCGAACTTTGTACAATAAAACTGCCCCATAATCGCCGATTACGATCTTTCAAGCTCCGATTTGACCAATGCTGAGCTGGCAAGAAGTAAAATTCTAATCCATCTTGATTATCAGGAAATTTTTGAAACCAACCTGCTTCAATAATACGATTATTAATTTTCCATTTTTGCAAAGTAGCCGCAGTTTGTAAGCCACAATAAATTTGCATTTGTGGATTTAATTTGGCTAACTTAATTAGCGTGCGCCGATCTAAATGATCAAAATGAGCATGTGTAATTAACACATAATCAATTTCAGTATAATCATTAATTTGAAATGGAATTTTGACACGGCGTTTGACTAATGGAACATGTTTAAATACAGGATCCACTAAAATATTTTTACCATTTAGAGTCAACAAAAAACTCGCATGGCCAAGCCAAACAATTTTATCAAGAGATTTATCAAAAATACGTTGATCTTCAATTAGAGCCGGATGGTAACTAGAATGCTTATTCCGTGCTCGCTCAGGATTTGAACTAAGCTGCCAACGTAAAATATCCTTAAGCTTTGGTGGTGTACTTTTACGATAATTAAGAAATCTACCATTAAGCAACGCATTACCAAGATGATCTGGCAGAATCGTCTCCAATGCAGAATTATTCAAATAAATCATGCCAATCATTTAACCAATCTAAAAATATAAGAGTATCAAAAACCTAGTTTACCAATTTATGGTAAAATCCGTGGTAAATTATACCCTATTCAAGCATATTTACTTAAAACGAATTAAGCCTTATTAACTCAACAGCAGCAGAATGACTTGAAAATATACACAGAAAGAACTTATGAAATTTATTGATGAAGCCAGAATTGAAGTAATTGCTGGTAATGGAGGCAATGGTTGTATGTCATTTCGCCGTGAAAAATATATTGAAAACGGCGGGCCAAATGGTGGCGATGGCGGAACTGGTGGATCAGTAATTTTTGTTGCTGATAATAATTTAAATACACTAGTTGACTATCGTTTTGTTAAACGCTATGCGGCAAATAACGGTGAGCATGGACGCGGTGCAGATTGCTATGGTCACAAAGGTGATGATATGTATTTACGCGTACCAGTTGGAACCACCATTATTGATGAAGACACTGGATTAGTAATCGCTGATTTAGAAACCGTTGGTCAGGAAATTACTATCGCTAAAGGCGGTAAAAAAGGCCTTGGCAATATCCACTTTAAATCTTCAACTAACCGTGCACCACGTCAAACCACCAAGGGTGAAGCTGGTGAACGCATGAATGTTCGCTTAGAATTAAAGGTTCTCGCCGATGTAGGATTATTAGGCCTACCAAATGCAGGTAAATCAACCTTTATTCGTGCCGTTTCTGCGGCTAAGCCTAAAGTTGCGGATTATCCATTTACCACTCTCCACCCAAATTTGGGGGTTGTTCGGGTTGATGCTGAGCGTAGCTTCGTAATTGCTGATATCCCTGGAATTATTGAAGGTGCCGCTGAAGGTCTTGGTTTAGGTTATAAATTCTTAAAGCATTTACAACGCACTAAAGTTCTTTTACATATTGTGGATATTTTGCCATTAAATGAAGAAAACGACATTGTCGCTGAAGCCGTGGCAATTACTCAAGAGTTAGAAAAATACTCTGAAGAACTTTATAGCAAACCGCGCTATTTGGTAATCAATAAAATTGATTTACTAGAAACAAATGCTCGCGATGAAGTTATTAACGATTTTATTACGCGCTTTAAACAGCATGAAACCAATACCAACTTTGACCAAATATTTGTGATCTCTGGTGCAACTGGTGAAAAATGTAAAGAATTGTGCTACTATCTAATGAGCTTTATTGAACAAAAATCTGATCGCAAAATTGAAGCAAAAGCGATCTCGAGTGTTGCAGGTTAAATAAAATGACTATTGAACGTGATGTAATGGAATATGATGTCGTTATCGTTGGAGCTGGGCCAGCAGGATTAGCTGCAGCAATTCACCTTAAACAATTAGCGGCACAGAAAGCACAAGAACTCAGTATCTGTTTACTGGATAAAGGTAGCGAAGTTGGCTCGCACATAGTATCTGGTTGCGTAATGAATCCACGTGGCTTAGATGAATTAATTCCTAATTGGCGCAAACTTGACTTCCCTGTTACAACTGAAGTTAAAAAAGACAAACTAGTTTACTTTTCTAAAACCAAACAATACAAATTACCATTACCAAGAGATTGGAAAAATTACGGTAATTACATCATTAGCCTTAGTCAACTGTGCCGTAAATTAGCTGAATATGCGGAAGGACTTGGCGTTGAGATATATCCAGGTTTTGCTGCCAAAGCTCCTATTATCGAAGATAGGGTTTTAAAAGGCATTTTAACTGGCGATATGGGTACGGAACGCGATGGTAATCCTGGTGCTAATTATCAACCAGGTGTTGAAATTCGTGCTAAACAAACAATATTAGCTGAGGGTTGCCGTGGTTCGATAAGTAAACAGCTAATTGCTCATTTCAAATTAAACAAAGATTCACAACCACAAACCTATGGCTTAGGAATTAAAGAAATTTGGCGCGTTGACCCTAAAAAACATCGTCTAGGTCATGTCACTCATACAATTGGCTACCCGCTAGACAATCAGACTTATGGTGGTGGCTTTGTCTATCACTTAACCGACAATTTGGTTTCCATTGGACTAGTGACTGCATTAGACTATAAAAATCCTTATCTAAGCCCATATGAAGAATTTCAGCGTTTTAAATTACATCCAAATATTAAACGTCTTCTTAAAGATGGTGAGCGCATTGAATATGGTGCACGAACTATCGTGGAAGGTGGTTTACAAGCTCTACCAAAACTATGTTTCCCTGGTGGTATTTTAGTTGGTGATAGTGCTGGCTTCATTAATGTACCTAAAGTAAAAGGCGTACATAATTCAATCAAATCAGGTATGCTTGGAGCAAATGCAATTATCAATGCAATTGAACAAGAATTAACAACAGCAACTAGCTACCCAAGTTTATTTAGAAATAGCTGGCTCTATAAAGATTTGTATAAAGTAAGAAATATTCGCCCTGCTTTTCAATATGGTAAAGTATTTGGCATGCTTTATACTGCCTTTGAGAAATTTATCTTGCGCGGGACAGCTCCTTGGACACTTAAAATCCATACTCATGATCATTTAGCCACAGAGCATAAATCCAAAGCTGAACGAATAACTTACCCAGCCTATGATCACAAATTTAGTTTTGACAAGGCATCTTCGGTGCATTTGGCTAATGTTACTCATGATGATGATCAACCAATTCATCTTCAGCTTAAAGATCCAAGCATCGCAATAAATACTAATTTGATGGAATTTGCAGCACCTGAAACACGTTATTGCCCAGCTGGAGTTTATGAAATAATTAAAAAAGGCGGACAACCACAGCTACAAATTAATGCGCAAAACTGTGTCCACTGTAAAGCTTGTGACATTAAAGATCCTACGCAAAATATCACATGGACAGTTCCTGAAGCTGGCTCTGGTCCACAATATAGTGATATGTAGATAATTCAATTAAAATGGTTGAGCCTAGAAATGACGGTACACATTAATTAAAACAAATTAATTTATCGTCATTAATTACATAATAAATCCAAGTTTGGCTCATAGTACAGCTATTATATTGACTAGCAACCATAGTTATCTATGAGAAATAATATCTAAAAAAATAATATTACCTTACATTAATTCCATTGATTCACAAAATATATTCGACCCACAAACCAAATTTTAGCAAAGAAATTTAATGTATAAATTAGCCGCAATTTTAGCATTGCTCTTATTTACAAGCCTATCAGGTGCTGAAGATGAAATAAATTCAGTTCGTGCAATTGATAATTTTATTCCAGATCAATACCTCGGCGAATGGTATGAAATTGCACGAATACCATTTTATTTTGAAGATGGTTGTATTGCACCGACAACTGCTAAGTACAGCTTACAAAATGATAATTTGAATGTACTCAATAGCTGCCGTAAACAAGATGGATCTACCTCCAGCTCAGATGGAGTTGCCTATTTCGTAGAATCTGCTAACGTTGGAAAACTTAAGGTAACTTTTCTACCAAGCTGGTTAAGATTTACACATATCGGACGTGGTGATTATTGGATCCTTTACACTGATTATCAATATTCTTTAGTTGGTAGCCCAAATCATAAATATCTGTGGATTTTGACACGAAATGAATCTGCGGAACCACAAAAAATTAAGTTACTTTTAAATATTGCGACTCAGCAAGGATTTAATATTCAACAACTTGCATTTAATTATCCTTTTGAATCAGCTTTAATTTTACCAGAATCTGGTACTTTAAAAACCACTGAGTCTGAAACCACACGTTGATCAAGGTATAATAGTCATAAACTAATGATAAAGAAAATCATCATAAATATCACCAAAATTTGGGAATAAATCGGTGCCAATAAAATTAAAAAACCAACCAGTCATTATGGCATCATTATGCAGCTGCCTGATTATTTATAATGCACTATATATATTTATCAAATCTATTTATCCACTGATCAGTGATACTCAGCTTAGTACAAACTTGTCTAACTCAAGTTTTTATTTAAATATAATTTCACAAGAAGGATTCGCCTATAGCTTATTAGTACTAGGACTTGCATTACCCGGGAGGTCGCGAAGATTATGGGTTGCAACTTTAATCAATTTGATGCTAATTTTAATCAGTAACTTTTGGCTAAATACAGTTTATCATAGTAATTTGCTAATTTTACTCAATATAATTTTATTATTAGTTAATTTTCATAATTTTAATAAACCATTTTACTTATCTTATGGATTAGTGTTCTCCATTGAATTTGTTATTTTTGCACTATGCTATGGCGTTTTTGGCAGCTACTTACTACGTCATGAATTTAAAAATTTAAATACTATTACTGATGCAATTTATTATAGCATCGAAACTTATAGTACAGTTGGCTATGGTGACATCTATCCCATAACTAATACCGCCAAATATTTTGTTATTTCTATGATCGTTATGGGTTTGGTAATGTTCACATCAGGAATAACTTTTATTATCTATATGTTTAATAACAAACTAAAACATTTACTTTTTAATATCAATAAAGGAAAAATATCCATGAGCGAACATATTATTTTCTTGGGTTATAGTATCATGTCACGAATTATTATTGAACGACTAAATACTGACGAAAATTTTATGGTCATTGACCTAGGAACGAATATGGATGTTGATCGCGAAATATTACGGGAACAAGATAAACTTATGATCACACCATATCATGGGAATAAAGAAGTTTTTGCACGTGCCAGAATAGGCGAAGCAAGGCTAATTATCATTAGTTTTGACAATGATTCTGATACAGTATTTGCGGTGATGAGTGCTCATGAATATCTCCAAAATTGCAAACATAAGCCGAAAATTCTAGCCCGTGTTTTCTACCCAGAAAATATAGATAAAGCGAAAAGAGCTGGTGCCGATGAAGTAATTGCACCACATTTACTAGCTGCTGATGCAATTCAAGGTTTAAATATTTTATAATTACCACATCCGTCAAATTCAAAATAATTGTTATGCTAGTTATGGCGTACTAAAATATTGTAAATTTACGTAAAGTACCACAAAACATAATGCTGCCATAAATAATTTGAATATAAAGATGACCTAACTCGACTAATTATCTTACAATAAAAATAGCCCAAAGAAAATTTGGGCTATTCACTAAATTAAATAAAATAATTACTTATATACTGGAAATTTAGCACATAAATCTAAAGATTGCTGTTTTACTTTCGCCAGCACAACCTCGTCATTTGGATTTTCCAATACATCGGCAATCATATTGGCCAATTGCTCACACTCATCTTCAGTAAAACCACGTGTCGTTACCGCTGGTGTACCAAGACGAATTCCACTCGTTACAAAAGGTTTTTCTGGATCATTCGGAATTGCATTTTTATTAATCGTAATATTGGCATTGCCCAACGCTTCTTCAGCGACTTTACCAGTAATGCCTTTAGCACGTAAGTCAACCAACATCACATGCGACTCTGTACGTCCAGAAACAATGCGTAAACCACGCTTAGTTAAAGTATCCGCTAACACCACTGCATTTTTTGCAACTTGTTGTTGATAAGCTTTAAATTCAGGTTGTAACGCTTCACCAAACGCCACAGCTTTGGCCGCAATCACGTGTTCTAATGGTCCACCTTGTAAACCAGGGAAAATTGAAGAATTCAACATTTTGGCAAACTCTTCTTTAGCCAAAATAATTCCACCACGTGGACCACGCAAAGTTTTATGTGTGGTTGAGGTTACAAAATGTGCATGCGGAACTGGATTTGGATAAACACCAGCAGCAATTAAACCTGCATAATGCGCCATATCAACCATCAATAAAGCACCACATTTATCCGCAATTTCACGAAAACGTTTAAAATCAATTTTTAATGAATACGCAGAAGCACCTGCCACGATTAATTTAGGTTTGTGCTCCATTGCTAAGCGCTCAACTTCTTCATAATCAATAGCTTCAACTTCTGTTAAGCCATAGCTAACGAAATTAAATAATTTGCCTGATAAATTAACTGGCGAACCATGCGTTAAATGCCCACCGTGTGCAAGCGACATGCCTAATACCGTATCACCTGGCTTTAACACAGCAAAATATACAGCTTGATTAGCTTGTGAACCAGAGTGTGGTTGTACATTGGCATATTCAGCACCAAAAATTTGCTTTAATCGATCAATTGCAATTTGTTCAATTTGATCAACATAGTAACATCCGCCATAATAGCGCTTTTGTGGATAACCTTCAGCATATTTATTAGTTAATACCGAACCCTGTGCCTCAAGCACAGCTTTAGATACATAATTTTCTGATGCAATTAACTCGATATGTTCTTCCTGACGTATAGCTTCTTGACCAATTAAATCAAAAATAGCCGAATCACTACTCGCTAAATTATTTTGTAAATTATTCACTGAATTTCCTTTCTGAATGATTGTACCAAATCCACTACAATCGTTAAATTAATTTAATTACGCCCATATAAATCATCAAAGCGCAAAATATCGTCTTCACCAAGATAATTACCACACTGTACTTCAATAATTACCAAAACCTTATCGCTGGCATTCATCAAACGATGTTTTTCACCAGCTTGAATATAAGTTGACTGACTTGTCGTTAGTTTAATAACTTTATCATCTTGAATTACCGTAGCTTCACCATCAACCACCACCCAATGTTCACTTCGCTGCTCATGGAGTTGATTAGATAGTGCCTGACCAGGCTTTACTTCAATCCGCTTAATTTTATAAAACGGACCTTCTTCTAAGACAGTATAAGTTCCCCATGGACGATGCACAGTTTGATGTAAATCTGAAGTTGGATGTTTAACTTTTTTAAGTCGTTCAAAAATATGTTTAACATCTTGGGTTTGGTTTTTATTTGCTACTAACAAGGCATCTGGCGTATCAACAATCACCAAATCATTCACATCAACCGTTGCCACCATACGGCTTGTTGAATAAACCAAACAATTTTGCGTGTTATGTAAAATATTTTCACCAATTACCGCGTTTCCATCATTATCTAACGGCAATGTCTGCGCAATTGATAGCCAAGATCCAATATCAGACCAACCAATTGAACAAGGAATAACTGCGGCTTTATTAGTTTTTTCAAATAAAGCATAATCGACTGAAATGTTTTCAGCTTGTATAAAGGTATTTGGTTCAAGGTGAACAATTTTATTCTTCTGTAAGTTACTTAATTCAGATACAGCAAGACAATTTTCAACCTGTGTAACAACATTTGGCGAATAAAGTTGGAACTCTTCCAAAAATGTCTTCACTTGTCCACAAAACATGCCAGAATTCCACTGATAATTACCAGACTCAATATATTCCGTTGCCAATTCTACGTTGGGCTTTTCAACAAAACGCTTTACCGCATAACCATTACCAATCGCTTGCTCTTTATTTGCTTCAATATAACCATAACCGGTTTCTGGATACTCTGGGTTAATACCAAATGTTACCAGATAACCATCATTTGCCATTGTAACGGCATCAGACACCGCTTTAGAAAAAGAAATCAAATCACCAATTAAATGATCGGCAGGTAAAATTAATAAAATTTCTTCTGGGTCATAATGCTCTTTGGCAAATAAAGCTGCGGCCAACACTGCAGGCGCAGTATTTCTACCAAATGGCTCTAAAATAAAATCGCAAGCCACACCCGTATCATTTACCTGCTGGTATTCATTTTGCATCCTGAAATGTAGTTTTTCATTCGTAACAGTAATTACACTACTAATTGATTGCCCAAGATTTAGGGAACGAGAAAAAGTATTTTGTAGTAAACTTTTACCATCTGATAACTTTAAAAATGGTTTGGGATCGGATTGACGCGAAACAGGCCATAACCGAGAACCAGCACCACCTGAAATGATTACAGGTATCATAGAATAACTCCAACATCTTAGCAAAGGAATAGGTGTGTATTATACGGCATTCATTACATAAATTGGTTCAATAATTTGTAATACACTATCCATACTTCATGAACAATCACAAATTTAGTTGCAATTCATTGCTAAATATGATTAAATAACGGGCTTATACATATATTATGTTGATTTAATTTTTATTAAGGGTGATGAGATTATGGCAAAAATGTGTCAAGTGACTGGTAAAAAGCCAATGTCTGGAAACAATGTATCTCACGCAAACAACAAAACTAAACGCCGTTTCCTTCCTAACTTACAATACCGTAAATTATGGGTGGAAAGCGAAAGCCGTTGGGTTCGTTTACGCTTATCTAACGCTGCATTACGTACTATTGATAAAAATGGTATTGAATGTGTACTCGCTGAATTACGTGCCAGCGGTCTTGTTATTTAATTAGAAAGTAATTATTATGCGTGAAAAAATTAAATTAGAATCTACAGCTGGTACTGGGCATTTTTATACTACAACTAAAAATAAACGTACTTCTACAGAAAAATTAGAACTTACTAAGTTTGATCCTAAAGCACGTAAACACGTGACTTATAAAGAAGTTAAACTAAAATAGTTACTAATAAAACACATAAAAAAATCCGAAATTCCACAATTTCGGATTTTTTTACACTCATAAGATAATTAACCAAAAGCCACAAATAATAATTTATAAATCCCAACACCAAGCAGCATACAACTAGGCAAAGTTAATGTCCAAGCTGTCACCATTTGCCGCACGACAGACCAATTAATCCCAACACGCCCAGTTGACCCTGCCCCCATGATTGAACCTGAAACAGCCTGCGTCGTACTAACAGGGAGACCAAAATGTGATGCAGCAAAAATCAATGCCCCAGAACTCAACTCAGCTGCAAAGCCATTTGCTGGACGTAGTTTAGCAACTCGAGTACTTAAGGTTTTAATAATTTTCATACCACCTGATAATGTTCCTGCTGCCATAGCAACGCCACAAATAGTAGTAACCCAAAACGGAATATGCGTCACATTTGGCACCAAACCAAAACTAAATAATGCCATAACAATAATTGACATATTTTTCTGGGCATCATTTGAACCATGACTAAATGACAATAAACTGGTCGATAAAACTTGTAGTTCACGAATAAAATTATTTACTTTACGCGGACGAGTATTTTTCTGTAAAAGTAACATAATTACTATAATCAATACCAAAGACAGAATAAATGCAACTATCGGAGATAGTACCATTGGGACAATTACTTTGTTCACTAAAGTCGTGTAATTAACCGCATGCACACCACCAGTTGCAATACCTGCACCTGCTAAAGCACCAATCAGGGCGTGTGATGAGCTGGATGGTATGCCAAAGGCCCACGTAATCAAATTCCAGATGATTGCTGCAATTAGGGCTGAAATCAGCACCAAATGCGTTACCATATGAGCATCTAACAAGCCTTTGCTAATAGTTACCGCAACTCCAGTGCCAAAAAATGCACCAATGAAATTAAATAATGCAGCAATTCCAATCGCCTGATATGGAGATAATGACCGAGTTGCAATTGTTGTCGCTACCACATTAGCAGTATCATGAAAGCCATTAATAAAAACAAAAAGTAATGCAATAAAAATGATAACTATTAAAAGTGGCTCCATTACATATCCTTAACTGAGATTTGCATTACCAAATCTGCAACATTCACACTAGTATCAATTGCATTTTCAATGCTTTTATAAATTTCTTTTAATTTGAGTATCATGATTGTATCGTAATTACCAGAGTACATCTCCTTCATGGCATGACGTAAGTCTTCAATTGCGCTATCGTCAAATTCATTAATCACTTGATCATAATTTGCAATTAACTCATAGCGCCCATTTCTAAGCGCAACCATCAAATCTACAACTACTTTGGTTATTTTTTGTAATGTTGTCGCACTCCTAATTAAACAATCATCGGCCTTGGCATCGATACTATAGATTTTTAATTTTTGGTTAATTTTAGCAATACGTTTAGTCAATTTAAGCAATAAAACCGAAAGCTCCTTTATATCACCACGGTCAATTGGAGTTATAAATTGTTGACTCAATTCACTAATAACTTTTTTCTCGATTTCAATTGCTTTTTGACGTTGGATTCGTAAATCACTAGAAAGATGTGCTTCGCTTGACTTATCATTGGTATTAATAATTGCCGCAAAGATATTTGCTGATTGATGAACATTTGTAGCTGCATCTACAAATAAATTAAAAAACCTGTCACCCTTACTTGGGATAACTAACTTAATTAAGCGTCGTAACACTAAAGACTCCTGAATTTATACACGGCAGTAATCATAGCATATACATTAAAAAAAACAGTACTATTTTTAATGCTCATTAATTTAAATTTACATAAAGCCAGTACAAATAATCAATTCATCTGAAAGTACGTTGCAAAAACCAATTCACAAATTGAAACAAAATATTATAAATACGTATTTAGAAATAAACTATTACTGTCCGTTAAATATTACGGCAAAAAAATACCCGCAAAAATGCGAGTATTTTCTCAATCAAATAAAGATAAAGACTAAACTGCCTCTGCTCTCTCTTTATGTTCCATAACTTCACGCATAGCTTTGGCTAATGGTTTCACAAAACAAAACAAAAACAAAGCAACCACGGTTGCACCAATACCTATATATAAGAATAAATTCTGATAGCTATGTAAAATATCTAAATTAGACATCACCTTACCACTATCTGCAGAACCAAATCCAGCCATCATTCCACCAAATTTCATACCCATTGCTGATGCCATAAACCATGATGCTTGTGCGAAACCACCAAGACGTGCTGGCATTAACTTAGATACCATCGATAACCCTATCGCTGAAATTAATAGTTCACCTAATGAGTATAATCCATAGCCTAAGAAAAGCCATAACATTGAAATAGTAGCATTAGCATCACTAAGGTAATAACAACTTCCAGCTAATAATAAGTATGCAGCACCACATACTAACATTCCAAAGGCAAATTTCCCTGGAATCGAAATCGGAGAACCTTTATGCTCGGAGCGAACATATAAAGTTGCCAAAATAGGTGACAAGAGGAAGATGTAAAATGGATTAAAACTTTGCGTGATTTCAGCTGGAATAGAAAAACCAAAAATTTCATTCCGCACATTGTGCACAGCAAATAAAGTTAATGACGTTGACATTTGCATATACATAATGAAGAATAATATAGACTGAAACAATAGAATTAATGCTATCGTCATTCCGCGGCGCTCAAATGGTTCTTTTAATTTAAAGCGAACTACCAAATAAACTAATAACACTGCGGCAGCAAATGAAAATAATAACTTACGGCTTAACGCAGGATTACTTAACAATAAACCCAAACCATACGATAGCACAATAGCAGCAGCAGAAATAAATAACATCAAAATTAATTTATTACCAGCATTTCTTCCTGTATCATTATCACTCATCACAAAATATTTACGTAAAACTAAGTATGAGAGTAAAGAAATGAACATTCCAACACCACACAAACTAATCCCAAAACCATATGAGGTTCTTTGAGAAATAAGCGGAATGATGATAATACTGAATAAACTCCCTAAATTAATTGACATATAAAAATAAGTAAAGGCAGAATCAAGGCGTGGATCAGTTGGCTTAAAACAACGACTAACAAAATTCCCTGCATTGGTTTTAAAGAAAATATTCCCAACTAAAACCATTCCCATGCCCCAATAGAGTAAATGAACTTTTGAGACAACTCCAAAACTACCATAACCTAACATCAAGAAAATAATTCCTAATAAATAGGTACGACGTAAACCCAAGATTTTGTCACCTAGATAACCGCCTAAAATTAATAAAGCATAAAGCAAGGCACTAAATGAACTAAATAAATCCGTTGCCTGAGACTCTTTGAGGCCAAATTTCTGGATGAAAAACAAGACAGCTACAGCCTGTAAGCCATAAAAAGCAAAGCGCTCCCAAAATTCAATAAATAAAACGGCATAAAAAGTTTTTGGCATGTGCCAGAAACCATGTTTTTCTGTAACAACATCTGTTGACATAAATATACACCTTTAAAATAATTACATTAGGCATATTTTAACACGAGCACTCAAGTATAAAACTGAGTATACATACTGCATTGCAACACAAAAAAACACGATAAGCCACATAAATCAACTAAATCACAACATAAATTATACAAATAGTACACATTAGTTTACAAAACAAGGGTTATCAATGATAACGTTATCAAAAATTAATTAAAAGGACACGGCGTAATGTGTAGATAATCGGCATCAATTATCTTTAATTAATGCCAAACTAAATGAATAATAACGAAGTGAATTAATTAAAGCGCATAACTTTTATCATAATTACAGAATCCAAGCCAGTCTTCTTGCTCAATACCTTTACTAAAACCACAAACTTTAAAAGCTTCACCCATTTCTGCTGGAGAAATTAACTTATTTATTTGATTGGATAGTGCTAAATACTGTTGTTCACTTAACTCTATTTTACGTTGCATCATTAATTCAGCTAATCCACAATTAAATAAGAATCCAGCTTGAGTTGTATAACCAATTAAATCTAGACCAGCTTCTACTCCGGTAGTTGCGATACTACTCCAGTTCACACTAGTTGTAATATCAATGAGCCCTGGATACTTTAGAACATCATTTAAAACATGCTGTCGATAAAATCCACGCAACGTTCCACGTGTTTTATCAGCATGATAATACTCACTTTCACCATAGCCATAATCAACCAATAAAATAGCACCAGATTTCAGCGTTGTCGCAAGGCTGCGCATAAAACCACGACTAGCCACGCTGATTTCAGTTAAGTAATCTGTGTACGGTAAGTTTAACTCCTTAGCAAGCTCCAATGATTCCATATCTAAAGAATAATTAGTATAACTAAAGCCTTCGAGGGGTTGATACATTACACCAACGCCATTAATTGAGCCAGCATCAAAATGCGCCAAATTACATGGTTGAGCATCCAAGACTTCATTCGCAATAATTACCCCATCAAACTCAATTGATAAAGTTTTTAGCCAGACAACTTTATTAGCAAATTGCGGTACTTGAGCATAAATACTCTCCGATTGCCAAAGAGCCAAATCAGCACTCAACTCCAAAATATAATAAGTCTCAAGCTCATCTCCAAGCGCCATCAAAATATCTATAGCTAATTGACCATTTCCTGCGCCAAACTCCAAAACTTGTCGCTTGAGACCAAAACTAAATAGTTCACTAATTTGACGAGCCAGCAATTGCCCAAAAATATTTGAAATTAAAGGTGCTGTAACAAAATCGCCTTGTTCACCAAATTTAAACAGCGGATTGCTATAATAACCCAAACTAGGATAGTATAAGGCTAATTCCATATAGCGGCTAAATGAAATAATACCAGAATTAGCTTCAATTTCAGCACGAATAATCTGTTGTAATTGCTCGGTTAAATCACGCTCACCTGAACTTAACTGAAATAAGGTATCTAGCTCATTATTGATCATCGGTGTCTCCCTTAGCTTTAGCTCGCGAATTTGCTTTATTGACAAATTCATCGCGTGAGATCGCACGCTGCCAGTTGTACCACCAATCTTGAGTATAAAGTTTAGCTAATTCTGGATTATTACGTAGCACCAATAAATTTTCTGCATTCTTAGTTTCGGCAGCTTTGGTAAAATTAAATGACCCAGTAATAACTGTCTTATCATCAATAATCATAACTTTATCATGATAAATTGCATGCTTAACATCAATTCGTAAATCAAATCCCTGATTGGCAAAAAAAGTGCTTGAAGAATATTTTTGACTGACTTGGCTTTTATCTAAAATTATTTTTACTACGACCCCACGTTTTTTAGCATCTAATAATGCTTCAGCAATATCTTTAGAAGTAAAACTATAAGCCGAAACAAGTATCGTATGCTGTGCTTCACCAATAGCCTTAACTACAACCGTAGTAACTCCATTATTTGGGCTAAATGCAACTTCAATACTCCCAACAGCGGGAACAACCGTTGGTGCTGGCGAACCACTATTAGAAAATAAGCTTTCTAATCGGCTAATTAAATTATCGTTTGCAAAAACCACGCCAGTCACAACGGCAATAATTAATGGAATCAACCACCGTTTAAGCTTCGTCACGAATGATCCTCCAAGCATTTACTTGATAAACAGCAAGTCCAATTATGATGCCCAAAATAGAAGAAACCACTACATCGCTTAACCAATGATTGATCGTATAAATACGTGAAAATGCGACTATTAAGACCCAAATTACTAGCCCAATACGTAATGCTCGTGACTTGTAAGCAAGCATAAATGGCATCACTGCAGCCATGGTACTAATAACATGACCTGATGGCATACTATTAAAAGCATAGGTTAATTCATATAAACCTTTTACGCCACTTTCAAAAAAAGCAAAAAAGTGCCATTGGTCTAAACCGATTGCGGGACGTTGACGATTAAATAAAAACTTTAAAATTGCATTGGCTAAGCCTGCATAAATCGAACTCATTAAACTTATTTTGGCACAAATCGCAAGTTTATCTAATTTAAAATAACTAGCGCTCATAAATAGCGTAAACAGAACTCCACCAACAAACCCACCTTCAGCACAAGAACAAATAAAATCCCAAAATACATAGCTATGAGTCCGCAAGTCCATGGCTTTGACTGCCAAAGTAGTTGGAATATCTAAATAATTGATTATCAATAAAATTACAGGCAAGCTACATAATAATATCCAACCAAAGCGCCTTAAATTAACTCTCAGTTGACTAAACACTCCACGCCAATAACCATCTCGAAGTAGATTAATTAAAAATGGTGCCGCCACAATAATATACAAAACCCCCATTACATTTAAGAATGGAGGCATGCGGTAAGTAAAAAATTCCATCCGCTTAACCGATGAATTGTTTAACAGCGGCAACAATTTGATCTTGCGTTGCATGATCTAAATATGGATGCATTGGTAAGCTGATTACTTGCGCCGCAGTTTTTTCTGATACCGATAGATCTTGACCATGATAATTTTCAGCAAAAATTGGTTGCTTATGTAACGGAATTGGATAATGAACTGCTGTCGGAATATTATTTGCAGTCAAATGCTTAATCAATCCATCACGGTCCTTAACTAATAATGTATACTGTGCATATACCGAAGTATTTCCACTCGCAAGATATGGCGTAACACACTCAGAATCTTTAAACAATTCATCATAACGCTGTGCAACCTGAGCACGTAACACAACCTCAGATGCAAAAATACGCATTTTGGATAATAAGATTCCAGCTTGTAGCGTATCTAGACGACCGTTAATTCCCAATACGGCATGATGATAACGTTTATCTTGACCATGTACACGAATCCAGCGAATTTTTTGAGCTAGTTCATCATCATTAGTAAAAATAGCTCCACCATCACCATAGCAGCCAAGAGGCTTAGAGGGGAAAAAACTTGTTGTGGATATCTTTGTCAAATTACATGATTGCTTGCCTTTATATGTTGCACCAAAACTTTGTGCACCATCCTCAATTACAGCTAAACCATGTTTTTCAGCAATCAAATTAATCGCATCGTAATCTGCACATTGACCATACAAACTAACTGGAATAATTGCTTTAGTTTTACTGGTAATTAATACTTCAATTTTACTAGGATCCAAATTATACGTTTTGGCATCCACATCCGCAAATACAGGAACTGCACCCAATAAAGACACCATTGACGCAGTTGCAATAAAGGTAAATGCTGGCACAATTACTTCGTCACCTGATTTAATATCTAATGCCATCAATGCCATCAAAAGAGCTTTGGTTCCATCGCAAACGCCAATACAGTGTTTAGCTCCAGTATAATCCGCCAAAACTTTTTCCAATTCAGCAACTTTATTCCCCATAATATACTGACCAGAATCAAGCACCTGATTAATTTCATTTAGCACATCAGCTTTAATTAAATTATATTGCTGTTTTAAATCGATAAATTGCATCTCTAACCTCATTTATTCTTGCTACTATTTAAGCAAAATTTACTTACGAGAATTATCCTCAATAAATAATCCATATGTTTAAATTATTTTGAATGTCTGCAAATAGCAGACTAGAATTTGACTAAATCACTTTCTGATGCGAAGTAGTCTAATTTTAAATCCCAACTTTCATGTGGAATTTGCTCACATAACTGCCAAGAATAACCTACCCCACACAATAATGGTCGGCTTTGTCGTTTGGCAAAAGTCGTATCATAATATCCGCCACCTTGCCCCAAACGATAACCCAAATGGTCAACCGCCAGCAACGGTAAAATCACGAGATCCAAATTGTACCATTTTATCTCAGTCTCTAATTCATAATTTTCTGGATAAAATATATCACGAGGTCGTAAATTTGTAATTAATTCAAAGCGCATTGAGCGTGAGCTACGAGTAGCCACAGGTGCATATAATTCAATTGATTGATGAGCGCAATATTCCATTAGCTCACGCAAATTAATTTCACCATCGGCAGAATAATAAATTGCAATTTTTTTAGTGCATTCTAATAGCGGTAGTAGCTGTTCGAGTAATTTAATTCCTGAGTCCTCGACTACGGTTGAAATATAATCACGCCGCCTAATCCGCATAGAACTACGTAACTCAATCTTAGTTTGCATAATTTTATTTACCTTTAATTTATACATATTTTTAAATAAATTTGACATTAAATCAAATTGGCTTTAAAATATGCACAGGAATTTATAATTTTATTAAATATAATGAAAGTTCAATTATGAATAGATTAATTTCGGTGGATCATAGCTTGCAATACAGCTTTATAACCCCATCAAATACCTTATTTTTACAACACAATCTATCATCAATTATTGCCACTCAATCTTGCCACTCTTGTTGCTGCTAGCCTAATCTACACGCTATACACACTATCAAAATCTTATTATAACCTACAAAATTACCATTTGAGAGATTTTTTATAATCAATCTTATTAAACATTTGCTTAACTCAGGAAAATATCATGACACAAAATAGTACAGCAACTTTCCGTAATCGTATCTATGACAATATTACAGAAACTATTGGGGCAACACCACTAGTTCGCCTACATAAATTAGAAAAAAAATATAATCTCAAAGCTCAGATTTTAGCTAAATTAGAATTTTTTAACCCATTAGCCTCAGTAAAAGATCGTATTGCCTTAAATATGATAGAAGTGGCTGAACGTGATGGCAAAATTACAGCGGAAAAAACCATCTTAATTGAACCGACCTCGGGAAACACCGGAATAGGTTTGGCTTTTGTAGCAGCAGCTAAAGGTTATCGTTTGGTTTTAACTATGCCTGAAAGTGTTTCAATCGAACGCCGTAAAATGATTACCCATCTAGGGGCGGAATTAATCTTAACTCCAGCAGCTTTAGGTATGAAAGGTGCAATTAATAAAGCCAAAGAGCTAGCAGAGCAAAATTTAGATTATTATCTCGTTGGTCAATTTGATAATCCAGCTAATCCAGAAAAACATCGTAATACTACAGCAGAAGAGATCTGGGCAGATACTAATGGAAAAGCAGATATTCTGGTGGCTGGAGTTGGTACAGGCGGTACAATTACTGGAGTATCACAGGTTCTTAAAGCACGTAATGCAAATTTTAAATCAATTGCAGTCGAACCAAGTGCAAGCCCAGTCTTATCTGGTGGTAGCCCAGCTCCACATAAACTTCAAGGACTTGGTGCTGGTTTTATCCCAAGTATTTTAGAACTTGATTTAATTGATGAAATAATACAAGTTGGCGATGAAGAATCAATGGTAATGGCACGTGAAATTGCTCGTTTAGAAGGAATTCCAGTTGGCATATCTTCAGGAACCGCCCTAACAGCGGCTATTAAAGTTGCTAGTCGAGAAGAAAATTTTGGCAAACAAATTATCGTAATTATTCCATCATTTGCTGAGCGCTACTTATCAACTGCATTATTTACTAGCGTTGATGGTCAATAAAATGCTGGAGTTAATCCGGCATTACCAAAAGCAGGACCCAGTTCAACCAACTATACTAGAAGTAATTTTAGTTTATCCTGGGTTCCATGCAGTCTTGTTGCACCAATTTAATCATTGGTTGTGGCAGCATAAACTGCGTCTTCTTTCTCGTATACTTGCTCACTTTACACGATTTGTTACTGGTATTGAAATTCATCCAGCAGCACAAATTGGCAGAAATTTGTTTATTGATCATGGCATGGGGATTGTAATTGGTGAAACTACCGTCATAGGCAATAATGTAACTATATTTCACCAAGTAACATTAGGTGGATTGGGAATTCCAACATCTGCGCATCAAAAACGTCACCCTAATATCGGTAATAATGTAATTCTGGGTGCTGGTGCTAAAATTTTAGGTAATATAACCGTTCATAATAACGCAAAAATTGGACCAAATAGCGTCGTAATGAATGATGTTCCAGCTTATGCAAGCTTTGGTCCATCGCCATCTCGCATCACCAAATACATTGATGATTGGACTATATAATTATGGCACTTGATCTTTATGCACTTTCTAAACAATGTAGTCCTCATGTGGCACCAGTTACCATGGTTACCTTGGTAAAAACTGAATCGCGCGGTAATCCAATAGCTTTAGGACTAAATGGAGCACGACTCAAATTTCAACCAAAAAATGAAAGTCAAGCTATTGCCTGGGTAAAATACCTTGATAAGCATGGATATAATTTTGATGTTGGGCTTGGACAAGTAAATATTATTAATATTCGCAAATATAAACTTAGTCCAGAACAACTACTTAACCCATGTTTGAATTTAAAGGTTAGTGCAGATATTCTAACTAAAAATTACATCACAGCACGCAAAACTACTTCAGACCCACAGTTAGCACTTCGTAAAGCACTAAGCGCTTATAACACAGGTAATCAGTCGAGAGGTTTTCAAAATGGCTATGTTACAAAAATACTTTACAATATTCCTCTTACTTATAAATAAAAATACTCTCGAGACGGAGAGTATTTTTATTATTTACAGATAAATCAATTTAATTTTTCAACTTGACCAAACTCAAGTTCAACTGCAGTTTCTCGTCCAAAAATTTGTACGTTCACACGCAGACGGAATTTATCATAAATAACTTCATCAATAATTGCATTAAAATCAACAAAAGGTCCGTCAATAATTCGAATTCTTTCACCAATTTCAAATTCAACTTTATGTTTAGCTTTTTCCTTAGAATCACTAACTTGTTGCAAAATACTATCAACTTCTTTTTGCGAAATTGGTACTGGGCGTGAATCTTTCGATACACCCACAAAGCTTGAAACTTTAGGCGTCTTACGAACTAACAGCCCCATCTCATCGTTATAATCCATATGAATTAAAACATAACCTGGGAATATTTTACGCTCATTCTCACGTTTTTTACCATTACGTACTTCTTCAACTTTTTCTTTAGGAACTAAAACTACTTTACGCTTTAAGAAATCATCAACTTCCGCATCTGAACTTAAATCAGCACCTAAATTAAAAGCATCGCGTACAGCTTGAGCTTTATCCAATTGACCAGCATCAACAGAATCATTAATTCGTTTAATAATATTATTAACTAAAGTGCCCTGAACTTTATCTTCCATATTTGTAGCAACTTGCACTACGTACCAAGCTAAACTCATTTAGCTACCCTTTCCTAGGATGACGCCATATAATAACCAAGCTAATCCACTATCCACTAACCATAAGAACAAGCCCAAAATAATTACAAACAAAAATACGATCCACGTAAATTGCATTGTTTCTTTACGTGCAGGCCAAACAACCTTTTGTAATTCCCGATAAGAATCACGCACATAACCATGTAGATTAATTCCCAATGGTGCAAGAAAGAAAAACGTCCCAAATGCCGCAACGATTGATAGGATAAAAATACCCCACTTCAACCAAGCATTTAATTGTAAACCATAAAACAAGCCTAATCCTAAAATCAATAATAGTATAGCTACATAATTGAAAATAGCACTTGGTTGTTTAATGTCTTCAGCTTTAACTGGTGTATTCATCAAGTTTAATTCTCTAAAATTTTCACAAGTGTGAATTATATCATTTACCGAATACTTACTGCAAAATATCGGCGGATAAAAAAGCAGCCGGGATATTTTCCCGGCTTACTTCTGTTGGCAGGTCAAGAGGGCTTCGAACCCCCAACCCTCGGTTTTGGAGACCGATACTCTACCAATTGAGCTATTGACCTATTTTTCTTTTCGTTTAAGCAACGATTTTTGAAACTACACCAGCACCTACAGTACGACCACCCTCACGGATAGCGAAACGTAAGCCTTCTTCCATCGCGATTGGAGCGATTAACTCTACATTGATACGTACATTATCACCAGGCATAACCATTTCAACGCCTTCTGGCAATGTTACCGCACCAGTTACATCCGTTGTACGGAAGTAGAATTGTGGACGATAGTTTGCAAAGAATGGTGTATGACGACCACCCTCAACTTTGCTTAATACATACACTTCAGCTTCGAACTTGGTATGTGGTTTGATTGAACCTGGTTTTGCCAAAACTTGACCACGTTCAACGTCTTCACGTTTAGTTCCACGAAGTAACAATCCAACGTTATCACCAGCTTGACCTTGATCCAATAATTTACGGAACATTTCAACACCAGTACAAGTTGATTTTTGAACTTCACGAATACCAACGATTTCGATCTCTTCACCAATTTTGATCATACCACGTTCAATACGACCTGTAACTACAGTACCACGACCTGAAATTGAGAATACATCTTCCACAGGCATCAAGAACGTACCATCTACTGCACGTTGTGGCTCAGGAATCCAAGCATCTAGAGCATCAGCTAATCTGAAAATCGCTGGCTCGCCGTATTGACCTTGGTCGCCCTCTAAAGCTTTCAAAGCTGAACCACGTACGATTGGAGTATCGTCACCAGGGAATTCATATTTATCTAATAACTCACGAACTTCCATTTCAACTAACTCTAACAATTCTTCATCATCAACGATGTCGCATTTGTTCAAGAAAACTAAAACGTAAGGTACACCAACTTGACGCGCTAACAAGATATGTTCGCGAGTTTGTGGCATTGGACCATCAGAAGCTGCAACCACTAAAATTGCACCATCCATTTGAGCAGCACCAGTAATCATATTTTTAATATAATCGGCATGCCCTGGACAATCTACGTGAGCGTAGTGACGTGTTTCTGTTTCGTACTCTACGTGAGCTGTATTAATTGTAATTCCACGTGCTTTTTCTTCAGGTGCGCTATCAATTTGCGCATAACCTTTAGCTTCGCCACCGAATTTTTTTGATAAAATTGTTGTAATCGCTGCCGTTAATGTAGTTTTACCATGATCCACGTGACCAATTGTTCCTACATTCACATGAGGCTTATTACGCTGAAACTTTTCTTTAGCCATTTGCTATTTCCTTGTAATTGGTGGTGAAGCTACTAACATCACCAACCTGATATCGTTAATTAATTATTTTTTAGAAACTACTGCATCAGCAATATGTTTAGGTGCTTCTGAGTAATGTTTGAATTCCATAGAATACGTTGCACGACCTTGAGTCTTAGAACGTAAATCTGTAGAGTAACCAAACATTTCTGCCAATGGAACTTCAGCTTTAACTTTTTTCCCACCAGCATCATCATCTTCCATCCCTTGGATAATTCCACGACGAGAAGACAGATCACCCATTACATCACCCATGTACTCTTCAGGAGTCTCAACTTCAACTGCCATCATTGGCTCAAGCAAGACTGGTTGTGCTTTACGCATACCATCTTTAAATGCCATTGAACCAGCTAATTCGAAAGCTAATTGAGAAGAATCGACATCATGGTAAGAACCATCAAATAATGCAACTTTAACGTCAACCACAGGATAACCAGCGATCACACCAGATTTCATTGCACCTTTGATACCATAATCTACTGAAGGAATAAATTCACGTGGAACTGATCCACCTTTAATTTCATCAACAAATGAATAACCATTACCTTCACCAGAAGGCTCCATACGAATCCATACATGACCGTATTGACCTTTACCACCTGATTGCTTAACGTGCTTACCTTCAATTTCAACGGCATTACGAATTGTTTCGCGATACGCCACTTGTGGAGCACCAACATTCGCTTCAACACCAAATTCACGCTTCATACGATCAACCAAAATCTCTAAATGTAACTCACCCATTCCAGAGATAATAGTTTGGTTAGTTTCTTCATCACCTTTAACGCGGAAAGACGGATCTTCCTTAGCTAAACGATTCAAAGCAACACCCATTTTTTCTTGATCGGCTTTAGTTTTTGGCTCAATCGCAATGTGAATCACAGGCTCAGGGAATACCATGCGCTCAAGAGTAATAACTTCTTTTTGCCAAATATCCCCATACATGGTTTCTTCAAATGCTTTCAGTTCTTCAATATCCATTTCTTGCTCGGCAGCTGCGATTTTCTCAGCTAAATGTGGATTACGCCTGATATAAACTTTTTTTGCATAGTCAGCACCACTAGCAAATGGTGGGTCAATATAGACTAGGTCAACCTTGATACCTCTATCTTTGAGGTATGCACATGCCGACAAACATTCACCACGCATAATCATATTCTCGGTATTTCTATCGCCGACAGTTTCGATAGTTTCTACTTCATAGTAGGGCATACCACGCTGGATTTTTTGGTAAACTTTGTCATTTTCACGATAGCGCAAAATTCTTTGTGTGCGAGTTATGTTATCAAGGATCGCTTGTCCCTCAATGGTATTGGGTACGTATGGTATATATTTTATCGGCATGGATGTTAATCTCTAAAAAATTCACTAAGCTTTTTATTGATCATAGCTTGCGGATTAGCATTAGTGGTTTCAAGGTACAGAAAATCAAAACGTTTATAATTAAATTTCTCTTGATTGAGTTTTAGAAATTTAGTTTCAATATATTTTTTCTTACGTTTGAATGCTTCATCATTAGCGTAGATTGCGCCTTTAGTTTCCAGTAACAATATTTTGTGGATAGCTTTATCCTTATTCCGTTTGATAATTAAAAAGTCAGTGGTGTATTTACCTGCATTTTTCCACTGTTTGCCAGCCTTATAAAAACAATCAATTACAAATTCAGTTAAGCCACGCTCACCGTTATAGTAAATTTCAAGTTTATTTTCTTGGAATATTTTTAGGCTTATTGTTGCTTGGAGCATATCTTTTTCAAAATTACTTGCACCACTAGCACCAAAGTTATACGGTAAATAATGATAAGTTTGATTTTTTATCTTAACCTCAGTCGGTAAATTATGCTCTTGATAATAACTCTCCCAAGGCTGCATAAAGTTACCCATGCCTTGTGCTTCTAAAAGTTGCTTAGCCTCATTATATTTTTTTCTTAATTGGGATGAGTCAACTTCCAGACTAGAGTTAGTTTTATCTAGTTCTAATATCTTCTCAATGTGTTTTTGCTCTGGATACAGCCCATCATTTGCTTCGATTGCAGTTAGTTTATCAGAGATTAAAATTGAAGCTTGCTGTGGAATTACCTCGTGTGATGTATGTAGCTCGCGCTTGATGCTAAATGCAAGTCTAATTTCTGCCATGATAGTATCGTTATCGTATCGTTCATTTAGAAAAGTGATATTGTCTTTTATTATAGTGATTTGTGTAAATATTTGCTTTAGTATATCATCAAATTTATCTAGCTCTTGTAAACTAATCTGATTAAAACTTGCACGTGAAATTTCAAATAACCAACTAGCATAAGTCATATATCTACCGATACTATCATTTATATAACTAGTTATTCCATTGTCTAAATTGGTAATCTGTGTTTCAGTAATTAGCGATTCGCTAAAGTATTTCTTTATATTATTAAGTAAAACCTCTAGTTTATATTGAGTATTTACACTTTCCTCTTCATCAATACTTTGATAATTAATCTTCATCTGATAAAAATCAATCGGTGGAATCTGTAGAAACTCCACCCGTGAATGGCGGGTTACTAAATCTTTACTAATTACTTTTGCATTATTTAATTGTTCAATACTACTATTTTGTTCTTTCTTGAGCTGTTCATTCAATATGGCTGCATTTTCATTGTTTAACCAGACTAATGCAGTCTCTGTTTTTTCTTTATCGACTTGGCGTAAACAACGGCAGGTAGTTTGTAAAACCATGTTCTTAGGGCAATCGCCAGCTTGTGATAAGATTACACCAGTTAGACTTTTACAGTCCCAGCCTTCTTTTCCTATTTGTACAAGTAAAATATATCACAATGCATAATGTAATTAAATCCATTAAGGAAAAAAAGGGCACTTTATTAGACGTTAGAAGCACTATAGAATTTGAAGAAAATCATATTCCAGGCGCTATCAATATACCTTTAGATATCGTTGTATCCAACTTGAAACAAAT
>ERZ650308.289-NODE-289-length-26807-cov-10.024447_pt1 | contig 26807 bp, 25 predicted proteins | sample MGYA00376244_ERZ650308 | MGnify/ENA primary metagenome ERZ650308 (study PRJEB26733, sample SAMN07839295) | wastewater metagenome | biome: small river; feature: stream; material: water | place: USA: North Carolina | collected 2016-04-26 ... | reverse complement strand
AATTGATTTTTGGTTTTAAATTAAATTTATAAAAAAGTGATTTAATCCTCGAAACAAAAGGTGATTTTTTAAAGAATCTTAACGCTTCAGTTTCTAAGGGGTTACAAAATAAGTAAATTATTGATTGAAACAATATTCAGGACATTTTTTTTGAGTAAAAATAATATTAACTAAAAAGTGTTGCCCGAATAGAATATATTTAGGGAACGTTTTCAAAAAACAATAATTATTTAATATGAGAAAAATCCTAGCTATTACTAGTCTTTGTGTCATGATGACAAGCCTAGTAAACGCCCAAAGAAATGCGCCCATCGCAGACACTAGTTCTGCCGCAGCTGGAGCAAAAAAAGACCTTCCAGCAAAAACAGGTCCAAAATCCTTTAAAGAGTTCATCACAAAGAAAGCTGTGACCCAAAAAGGGGTATTTTCAGTACACTTTCAAGATGACAAGTTCTATTTTGATATCCAGGATAGCCTTTTAGGTAGAGAATTGATCGCAGTTACCCGTTATGCTAAAGTAGCAGGCGGTGCGAGAAAATATGGTGGTGAAGAAGTAAATGAGCAATCAATCCAGTTCGAAAAAGGCCCAAATAACCGCATATTTATGCGTGTTGTGACTTTGATCAGCAAGGCTGATTCTACTCAAACAATTGCAAAAGCTGTTAAAAACTCCTATTTAGATCCAATTGTGGCTTCTTTTGATGTGAAAGCATATGGCAAAGACTCTACAAGTTCAATTATAGACGTAACTGATTTTTTTAAGGGTGATAACCAAGCGGTTAGCTTAAGTAGTTTTGAAAAAAGAAACTTTAACCTTAGTGGCCTTGCTTCAGATCGCTCTTATATCGAAAGCATTAAAGCCTACCCGATTAACTTAGAAGTTAAAACGGTAAAAACATTTAACGCAAGTGCGCCGATGCCCGGAAGTCCAGCTGGCGGCAACTTTATCCCTGCAGCTGCTAATGCTGGTGCGGTAACATTTGAACTAAACACTTCTATCTTATTGTTGCCTAAAACACCAATGGGACGTCGCTTGTTTGATTCAAGAGTGGGTTATTTCGCAGACAACTTTGTGGAATACTCTGACGACCAACAAAAGGTGAAAAATCAAATTTTTGCTGTTCGTTACCGCTTAGAACCAAAACCTCAGGATCTTGAAAAATACAAAAGAGGTGAATTGGTTGAGCCTATCAAACCAATCATCTATTATGTGGATCCTGCTACCCCAAAAAAATGGGTGCCTTATTTAATCGCAGGTGTGAACGACTGGAACACCGCATTTGAAAAAGCAGGTTGGAAAAATGCGATCCAAGGTAAAGAATGGCCAAACGATAGTACGATGAGCTTAGAAGATGCGCGTTTTTCTGTGATCCGTTATTTCGCATCTGATATTGAAAATGCTTACGGTCCACAAGTACATGACCCTCGTAGTGGTGAGATCTTAGAAAGCCATGTAGGTTGGTACCATAATGTAATGAGCTTAGTGCATGATTGGTATATGGTGCAAACTGCTGCAGTAGATCCATCTGCAAGAAAAATGCAATTTGACGATACTTTAATGGGTAACTTAATTCGTTTTGTATCTTCTCATGAAATTGGACATACTTTAGGATTAAGACATAATATGGGAAGTTCTAGTAAAACACCTGTAGAGAAATTAAGAGATAAAACATGGGTAGAGGCAAATGGCCATACCGCATCTATCATGGACTATGCGCGTTTCAACTATGTTGCACAACCTGAAGATAAAATTAGTCAGTCTGGATTGTTCCCAAGAATTGGCGACTATGACAAATGGGCAATTCAATGGGGTTATACTTATACAGGCGAAAATGATGCACAAGAAGATCGCAAGATCAACAACAAGTGGATTGTTGAAAATTTGAGCAAGAACCCAAGAGTATGGTTTGGTGGCGAAGGAAGAAATGATGATCCAAGAGCACAAACAGAAGACTTAGGCGACAACTCTATGTTGGCTAGTGAATATGGTATCAAGAACTTGAAAAGGATTCTTGTGAACTTACCAGAGTGGACAAAAGAAGAAGGTGATCGTTACGAAAACTTAAGCCAAATGTATGGTCAAGTAGTTGGTCAGTTTAGCAGATACATGGGCCATGTGTTAAGAAATGTAGGTGGTGTTCAAGAAACATTTAAGAGTGTAGAAGAAAAAGGAGATGTATATGCTCCAACAACTGTTGCAACACAAAAACAAGCAATGCAGTTTTTCCAAACACAATTATTTACTACACCAAAATGGTTATTGGATGCTAGTATTTTAAACAAATTTGCAAACCCTGCAAGCAGTGAGCGTATTCAAACTGTTCAAACAGGTATTTTGAAATCTTTGTTAGACAAAAATAGATTGTACCGCATTACTACCTCTCATACAAGATTTGGTGCAAGTGCTTACGCATTGAATGACATGATGGATGATCTAAGAAAAGGATTATTCAACGATGTAAGCAAGGCAGATATTTACCGTCGTAATTTGCAAAAGACCTATGTAAGCCAATTAGACGAGTTGATCAATCCTGCATCTTCAGCTGCAAATGCAATGATACGAATAGGAGCACCTACTGCAGATGTTGAAAACACAGATGTGGTATCTGAAGCAAAAGCACAATTGAAAAAATTAGCTGCTTCATTGCAAGCTGCAAAAGCAACTGCAACAGAAGCAAATGCAGTCAACCATATCAACGACTTACAAGATAGGATCAAGCAAGCTTTAGATCCTAAATAAGTCTTACGCTTACTTGCTATATGCATAAAAAAGCCTCCCAAATTGGGAGGCTTTTTTATATACGACATTTTTTCTTTTAGACTTTTGCTTATAATCAAAACAGGTGTCGCATTTAAAATTAATTATTCGTATCTCAATGCATTGATTGGATTCAATGAAGCTGCTTTCATCGCAGGATAAATACCGGCTACTAGTCCCACGCCAGAACATATTACAATACCGGTAATCACCCAGAACCATGGAATTACAAAACCTGTACTTAATACAATACTAAATACATTCCCAACTAGTACGCCCAATAAGATGCCAAAAATGGCGCCTAATAAACTAATGATAATGCTTTCAAATAAAAATTGACGACGCACGTCTTTTCTTTTTCCACCTAAGGCCTTAATCAAACCTACTTCTCTGGTTCTTTCATTCACAGCTACCAACATAATATTCATTAAGCCAATCGCAGCGCCAATCAGTGTAATCATTCCAATAGCACCAGCAGCACCACTAATACCTGCTAAAAAGCCAATAAACATTTGCGCAAATTTATCACTCTTGTCAATGATGAAATTATCGGATTCGGTAGGGATTAATTTTCTTGCTTTTCGCATCTGCAACATGGCTTCGTCAATTGCGGGTTCTAATTCAATTACGTTATTGACGGCAACACCTAACTGATAAGAAGGATTACTGTTTTGATATTGACGTACATTTTTTAATGAAGTAACAACAATATCATCTTGTCTTAACATCGCGCTCGATCCCTTTGCTTTCAACAAACCAATAACACGATAAGGCTTGCCTTGAATTAAAATAATTTTATCAATACTCTTCTCTGGATTTCTAGGAAATAGCTTTGTGCCTACGCTGCTTCCAATCATGCACACATTGCGCCCAGACTGGATATCCACTGCATTTAAATTTCTACCTACTGATAATTGATAACCATTAACTGCTAAATAATTTTCGTCTGCACCCCACATGCCAATTTGAGGATTGGTCTTTAGATTTTTATAAACAATTTCATTGTTTCCGCTAGCCCTTCTATACACACTCACTTGTGCTCTATTGAAGCTGTAATTTTCTTTGAAATAAACAGACTCTTCTAATTTAAATGGCTTGTCTAAATTTGATTTTTTCTCTTTTTGACCTTTCTTAGTTTTTGCAAATTCATCGTTATTATTGGGTCCACCCATTCTTGCATTCATCTCCTTATAACGAATCGTAAATGCATTCGCTCCCATAAAAGAGAAATTCTCTTTTAAACTTTGGTTCATAGCAGAAATTGCTGTGATGATCCCAATTAAAGCCATGATACCAAATGCAATTATGGCAACGGTAATGCTTGTTCTAAGCTTATTGCCTTTTACGGTACGCCAAGCCAATACAAATGAGTCCTGTAAGGTCATAAAATCTGTTTATCTGTACATAAAGGTAGCACAGATTGAAACAGGTTCCACTTTATAGGCAAATCTATTTGAGGAACGGCTAAAAGTAGAGATAAGAGAGGAATACGTTGGGCAAAATACCTAAACCCAAGATTAAAATTGCAAAAACAAGCAATTTGTACTTATATCCCGGCGCTATTTCGTTGATTGCTGGTTCACCTTCTACAAAATACATTGCCTGTATCAATTTAAAGTAGTAGTACACGCTTACTGCTGCAAATACAATTGCTACTATAACCAACCACAAGCCTAATCCAGATTGAACAGCTGCGTTCAACATATAGTATTTGGCAAAGAATCCTCCTGTTAATGGGATACCAGCTAATGACAATAAAAATACAGTCGTCATGCCTGCCAATAATGGTTCTTTTTTAGCTAAGCCATTGAAAGCTTCAAAGCTATATTCTTTCATTTTAATCAATACCCCAAACAAACCGATGCTTGCTACAGAATAAGCCATGATATATAGCAAGATCCCTTCCGTTGCAAAACTAGTTGCACCATACAAAGCAAAAAGCATAAAGCCGACTTGCGCAATACTTGAGTAAGCCAACATGCGTTTTACACTGCGTTGGAAAACCGCTGTAATATTTCCTACAAATAAGGTTGCAATTAAAACAAAAGTTAACAAGATATTCCAAGCATAGCCCAACGCTTTAAATTGACTATGGAACAACACTACAAATGCAATCATTGCAGTCGCTTTCACAATTGTAGCCATGAAGGAAGTAAACACTGTTGGCGCTCCATCATACACATCTGGTGTCCAAAAATGGAAAGGTGCTGCAGAAACTTTAAAATTAAATGAAGCGAAAATTAAAATCAATCCAGCAGAAAGCATCAACTGCTCTCTTACCATACCTGTAGCAGGATTCAATACTGGAGTTGTAATTTGAAAGGTACCTGTTGCACCATAAATAAAGGTAATGCCTAACAAAAAGATGCCTGTTGAAAATGAACCCATCAAGAAATATTTCAAGGCAGCTTCGTTGCTATTTAAGTTCTTCTTATCTGCACCTGTTAATATATACAATGGAATGGACAAGATTTCAATACCAATAAATAACATCAACAAGTTGTTGAAAGAAGTTAAGATGCTTGCTCCACATAAAATAAAGAAAAACAAAGCGTAAAAGTCTGCTGCATGATTCCCGATTTTAGCAATCTCGTCTCCATTTAACCAAACGTATAAAAAAGTCAAAACGAACAAAATGGTATTGACGTATAAGCCAAACTGCGTAAAAGACAACATGCCTTTGGTATCCAAAGGAACTGTGTAAACCCCGTTTAATTGCAACATATTAGCAATAATCAATGCCAAAAGTCCTACCAATGCAATGCGCGTTTGAGTTTTCTCATTGTCAAAAATCCAAGAAGAAAACATCATCAATACACCTAATAAAGCCGAAGCAATAATTGCGTTCATTATAAATTCATTTAATTATTTGATAAACAATTGTTGTAAAGTATCTGCAGTTAAATCAAATAATGGGGCAGGATATACTCCAGTTAAGATCACTACAATGAATAATACAATCAATACAAACTGTGCAGGCATATTTGGTGCTTGCATTTTATTTATTTTTTCACTCACTTCGCCATACGCACATTTTTGAACCATATTCAATGTGTAAATAGCTGCCAAAACCACACTAACACCCGCTGCTGCAGCTATCCAAGGATTAAATTGGAACACCCCATTGAACATTAAAAATTCACCAATAAATGCATTGGTTAATGGTAAAGCGATATTTGCAAAGGCAAAACCTACAAGCAAAATACCCAAGGTTGGATTTTGTTTTGCAAGACCACCCATTTCCTTCAATGACCTTGTGCCTGTTTGTTGCTCAATGATGTCGGCAATAATCCACAAGCCCAATACATTCACACCATGAGAAAACAATTGTATTAAAGCACCTTGTGCACCTATTTCTGTATTGGTAAATAAAGCTGCACTCATTAATCCAATATGCGCAATCGAAGAATACGCAATTAAACGTTTCATGTCGTCTTGACGAATAGCAATAAAAGAAGCATATAAAATTCCAATCACAGACAGGATCACCACAAAATTTGAATGTGCACTAAAAGCGTCAGGGAACAAAGGCATTAACCATCTGATTACACCATACAATCCCATTTTAACCATCACTGCACTCAATACCATTGTTACAGCCGTTGGCGATTGCTCATAAGCATCTGGCTGCCATGTATGTAATGGGAAGATGGGCATTTTAATTGCAAATGCAGTAAAGAATAAAGCAAATGCGATCATCTGTTGACCAGCAGTTAAGCTAGCTTGCTTAAAAGACTGAATCGCAAAACTTTGATCAGCAGTATGTGCGTATACAAAGATGATGCCTATCAACATGAACAAAGAACCTAAAAATGTATAGATGAAGAATTTAAAAGTAACTGCAACACGTTTTTCTCCTCCCCAGATTGAACACAAGAAATACACTGGTATTAATGCAAGTTCCCAGAAAAAATAAAATAATAATGCGTCACCAGCTAAAAAGACACCTAACAATCCTGTTTGCGCAAACAACATCAAAGACAAAAATTGATTGCTGTTTTTTACCTCATTTTTTGAAGTGGCAATCAATATTGCTGGAAAACTGATACAAGTTAATAGTATCAATATTTTTGATAAACCATCAGCTGTAAGCGTAAATCTTGCATTCAGGCTTAATAACCAAGAAGCATCAAAATTGGCTGCACCTTTGCATGCTATATAAATTGATAGCGCTAATGTAATTGCACTTGCTGCGACTGCAACATTTTTAGCTAATTTCTCAGGTTTAACAAACAACAAGATGATTGCTGCGATAAACGGAATAGTTAGAATTGAAAGTAATACCATTATTGCTATTAATTTATTTGATCAAATTATAAAAAAATCGAGTGATGGCGATGTCGTTAAACCATATTAAGAATAAGACAACCATACTCAGCACCATAAATAAAATATAATACCCTACTTGACCACTCTGCATTAAGCGCGTTTGTCTTGCACCATATTGCACAAGTTTCCCTGTACCATTGACTACGCCGTCAATAATATTTTTCTCTACCACCTCTTTCAAAAATCCTGCAAAACGATTCAATGGTTGTACAATTGCTTTTTCATACAATTCGTCTACCAACCATTTATTGTATAAGAACTTACCCAATGCTGTTTGAGGCGCTCCATCTGCTTGTTTGCTGTATTTGCTAATAGCAATCAATAAAGCAACCAATGCAATAGTTACAGAAGTACCCATTAAAATCCATTCAGTACTATGTGATAAATGCAATGGTGCTTCTTCGCCGATAATACCTGACAAATGATGTCCTAGCCAATGGTGTCCACCTAATATTTCTGGTACACCCATTGCGCCACCCACCGCACTTAACACTGCTAAAATAATTAAAGGCAAAGTCATAGACACTGGACTCTCATGCACATGATGCGCTTGTGCTTCTGTGCCTCTGAATTGACCTAAGAAAGTGGTAGCATATAAACGGAACATATAAAATGCAGTCATCCCTGCACCAACAAGACCTAAGTACCAATAAATTGGATTTTTAGCGTATGCTGCTGCTAAGATTTCATCTTTTGAAAAGAAGCCACTAAAAGGAGGCACACCTGCAATAGCAATACATCCAATTAAAAATGTCAAATGCGTGATAGGTAATTTTGATTTCAAGCCACCCATTTTACGAATATCTTGTTCATGATGCATCGCGTGAATCACAGAACCTGCAGCCAAGAACAACAATGCTTTAAAAAATGCATGCGTGATCACATGGAATACAGCGCCAGAATAAGCGCCCACGCCCAAGCCTAGGAACATATAACCTAACTGACTTACTGTTGAATAAGCCAATACTTTTTTAATATCGTTTTGCTTAATGGCAATAGTTGCTGCCAATAAAGCCGTACTAATTCCAATGATCGCAACTACTGTTTGTGCAATTTCACTATGGGTATAAAAAATATTTGTTCTAGTGATCATGTAGATACCAGCAGTAACCATGGTTGCAGCGTGGATCAATGCAGACACTGGTGTAGGACCTGCCATCGCATCTGGTAACCAAGTGTACAATGGAATCTGCGCACTCTTCCCCATCGCACCAACAAATAATAATAAGGTAATTGCTGTAATATCTGTTGTAGATAATTTAGCCAAGCTTTCCGCTGTCAATACTTCTCCATAGCTCACTGTACCTAACTTCACAATCAACCAGAATATAGCTAATAAGAAACCTAAGTCACCTATTCTGTTCATGATGAAAGCCTTCTTAGCAGCATTGTTATACGTGGTATTGGTAAACCAATAACCAATTAATAGATAAGAACATAATCCAACACCTTCCCATCCAATAAACATAATCACATAGTTATCTCCCAACACCAATAAAAGCATGGAGAATATAAACAAGTTCAAATAAGCAAAATAACGCGCATAATGTGGTGCAGTTTCTTCATGCATATAAGCAGAAGAGTATAAGTGGATCAAAGTCCCCACGCCTGTGATGACCAACAAGAACAAACTTGACAAAGCGTCTACTCTAAAGTCAAAAGGAATTTTGACAGTGCTTGTATTGATAAAGTCGAAATAATGAGCAGTCGTCGCACCCTGCCCTTCAACTTGTAAAAAGGCATAAATGCTTGCAATGAATGATGCAAAAATTGCACCTGTTGCAATAGAGGCGATGGTTTTTTTATTCCAAACATTTCGGCCTAAACCATTTAATAAAAAACCTAGAAAAGGCCACAGTACGATAAATCCTATTATAATTTTCATGCGGAATGAATTAATTCTTTAATCTATTTAAGAAATTGATGTCTACAGAATGCGTATTGCGGTACATCATTACAATGATTGCTAATCCAACACTCACTTCGGCTGCTGCAACGACCATAATGAAAAACACAAATATTTGCGCATCAATACCTGCTGTGGTGTCAGCAGCGCTTTGCAAAGCCAGCCCATGGTACATCTTTGAAAATGCTACCAATAATAAGTTCACTGCGTTTAGCATCAATTCAATACACATGAATACAATAATAGCATTGCGACGTGTTAACACACCTACAATACCAATACTAAACAAAGTCAAACATAAAATGATATAATACTGTATAGACATCTCTAATGATTTTATTGATAATTATTTTTTTCCTATGATTACCGCACCCACCATCGCACTTAAGAATAAAACACTACTTATTTCAAATGGAATTACGTAGTCGCTAAATAATGCTTTTCCTAATGGGTGTATTAATCCTATTGTACCTTCTTTTAACAATACTTGCTTGTTTTGAATTTGTGCAGTTTGTTTAACGACTGCTATCAATAAAGTAAGAAAACTACCTCCAGCAATCACCCCTGTCAACTTAACCAATAATTGCTTTTGTGGTTCTGCGTCTTTTTTGATGTTCATCAACATAATCACAAACAAGAACAATACCATGATCGCTCCAGCATAAACAATGATATTTACGATTGCTAAGAACTGCGCATTCAATAAAATGTAATGTCCTGATATCGCAAAGAATACCAAGATCAACCACAATACACTATGTATTGGATTCTTACTAATTAATACCATCGTTGCACTTACAATAGCAAATGCAGATAATAGATAAAATAAAATGTCTACTGTATTCATAATATAAATTATGCTTCTACTCCTCTTGCTAAAGCTAAATCAGCAGCTTCAGTAGTTGGATTTGGGATTAATAAATCTGATTTGCCATAAATAAACCCTTTACGCGTATAATTAGCTGGCGCAAAAGTTTCACTTAAATAAATGGCATCTTTAGGACAAGCTTCTTCACATAAACCACAGAAAATACAACGTAACATATTGATTTCATATTTTGCTGCATACTTTTCTTCTCTGTATAATTTTTCTTCGCCTGCTTCACGCTCTGCAGCTTCCATGGTAATCGCCTCAGCTGGACAAGCTACCGCACATAGTCCGCAAGCTGTGCAACGCTCTCTTCCTTCCTCATCTCTGTTCAATACATGTAGCCCTCTAAAAACTGGACTAAATGGACGCTTCTCTTCGGGATATCTTGTAGTCGGTTGTTTTTTGAACATATGACTAAACGTAATCATCATCCCTTTGATAATATTAATCAAATACAAGCGTTCCCAAAAGGTCATGGGTTGTCTGTTTACAGCTTGTGCTTTGTTGGTTAATGGTTGCATGTCTTTATAAATGAGTTTTATAAAATTATAAGTTGGCTAAAATCAAAGCGCCAGTGATTAATAAATTAAATAGTGCCAAAGGAATCATTGTCTTCCATCCTAGGTTCATTAATTGGTCATATCTGAAACGCGGAATCGTCCAACGAATCCACATGAATAAGAATATAAATAATACGATTTTAATCAATAATGTACCTACACCAATCATAGCAGCGATATTCGGAGCTACAGTTGATTCGTCAAAGAATGGTAAATCATATCCACCAAAATACATAGACGCCATGATCGCACTACTCATAATCATATTGATGTATTCTGCGAATAAATAAAAGCCCAATTTCATGGAAGAATATTCCTGATGGTAACCAAAGTTCAATTCGTTTTCTGCTTCTGGCAAGTCAAATGGCGTTCTATTACACTCTGCTAATGCAGCAATAAAAAATAATAAAAATCCAAGTGGCTGATACACGATATTCCACCAGTTGCCAGTTACTTGCTGCTCTACAATTGTTTTTAAACTTAGAGACCCAGTTGTCATTAATAATGCAATCAAAGCCAAGCCCATCGCCAATTCATAGCTGATGGCTTGTGATGCTGCTCTTAAAGATGACATTAAAGAAAACTTATTATTTGAAGCCCAGCCTCCAATCATAATACCGTAAACGCCCATACTCACTACAGCGAACACATACAAAATACCAATATTGATGTCTGCAATTTGCAAAGCTATTTTGCGACCAAATAATTCAATATCAGAACCCCAAGGGATCACTGCACAGGTCATTAAGCTAGCAGTCATTGCTAAGCCTGGTCCCAAAATAAACAACCATTTATTGGCTGCAGTTGGAATGATCTCTTCTTTCATGATCAATTTTAAACCATCGGCCAATGGCTGTAACAATCCAAAAGGACCAGCTCTATTTGGACCTGGACGGTCTTGTAAAATAGCTGCTACTTTTCGCTCTCCAAAAGTAGTATACAAGGCAATGCCTAAACTGCCGAATACAACTACGGCAATCAAGATTAATTTTTCTATCACCAGCCCCCAATCAAATGCAAGAATTGTCATGCTAATATAATTATGCTTTATGAGTATTGTTTGTGTTGAATGTGTCACCATGAGAAGGTCCCTGAATTTTGCCTAAATGAATATTAGGTTGATTCACTTCGCTTTGATCATGAATGTCCATTAATAAATGTGGTGCTCTGCCATCATTTACTGCAGCAAAAGTTTCGTTTGGTTTTGTGGTACCAATTTTACCAGCATAATGTCCTTGTGCAATTACAGATTGTCTGCTTATTTCGCGCGGACCTTCAATGATCCAATCTGCAGTTTCTTTTTTATCAAAACGACAAGTATTGCAAATCCATCCTGGCTTACCTTCTGGCGTATCTTCTATTTCACCCCATTGGTCTTTACGAGCTGTTACTCTATAAACCTCATCTCCTCTATTCCATAATGTAACCCTACCAGAACATGTTGGACAATCACGGTGTGCGTCCATTGGCTTTAAGAACCAAACACGATTTTTAAATCGGAATGTCTTATCTGTTAATGCACCTACTGGACAAACGTCAATCACGTTGCCAATAAATTCATTCTCTAAGCTCTTTTCAATATGTGTTGCAATCTCAGCATGATCTCCGCGATCCAATACACCATGCACACGCTTATTGGTTAATTGATCTGCAGTGAACACACATCGGTAACAAAGAATACAACGCGTCATATGCAATTGTATGTTCTTACCTAAGTCATGCTTTTTAAATGTTCTTCTTTGGAATTCATAGCGTGTCTCTGACTTGCCATGTTCAAAACTTAAATCTTGTAAATGACACTCACCTGCTTGATCACAGATTGGACAATCTAATGGGTGATTTAATAATAAAAATTCAACCACGCCAGCTCTTGCATCAATTACTTTTTCACTTGTGATATTTTTCACTTCCATTCCATCCATCACAGTGGTACGACAAGATGCCACCAATTTAGGCATAGGACGTGGATCTTTCTCAGAACCTTTTGATACTTCTACCAAACAAGTTCTACACTTACCTCCACTCCCTTGCAACTTGCTGTAAAAACACATTGCAGGAGGTGCAACTTGACCACCAATTAATCGAGCAGCTTGCAACACTGTTGTCCCTGCTGGAACTTCAATGCTGATATTGTCGATTGTTACTTTAAATAAATTTTGTTCGCTCATAGTTTATATTTCTATGTTATGCAGGTACATGAATTGGATCTGCATAGTGTTGTAAACCGAAATTGCTTGTTTGTGAAAGTTCAGGATTGTTTACATGCCATTCAAACTCGTCACGGAAATGACGAATCGCTGCTGCAACAGGCCATGCTGCTGCATCACCTAATGGACAGATTGTATTACCCTCTATCTTTCTTTGAATATCCCATAGTAAATCAATATCTGCTATCGTCCCTTTACCATGTTCTATCTTGTGTAATATTTTTTCCATCCAACCAGTTCCTTCTCTACATGGTGAACATTGACCACAACTTTCATGTCGATAAAAACGAGCCAATGTCAATGTGTTTTTCACGATACATTGATCTTCATCCAACACAATGAAACCCCCTGAACCTAACATAGATCCAGTCGCAAATCCACCGTCACTCAAACTTTCATAGTTCATGTAACGTGTTTCTCCCTTCGCTGTTTTTAATAATAAGTTGGCTGGCAAAATTGGCACTGAAGAACCTCCAGGTATACAAGCTTTTAATTGCTTGCCGCCCTTGATGCCACCACAATATTCGTCGCTATAAATAAATTCTTCTACCGATATAGTCATGTCAATTTCATACACGCCTGGCTTATTAATATTGCCGCATGCAGAAAGTAATTTTGTTCCAGTTGATCTACCCACGCCGATTTTAGCATATTCGTCACCACCTAAATTAATAATTGGAACAATTGCAGCTAATGTCTCCACATTGTTTACTACAGTTGGACGCTGCCATAAACCTTGTATCGCAGGGAATGGAGGTTTAATACGAGGATTACCGCGTTTACCTTCCAAAGATTCAATCAATGCAGTCTCTTCACCACAGATATAAGCCCCTGCTCCACGTTGAACATGTATATTACAATCAAATCCTGTTCCTAAAATATTTTTTCCAAGCCAACCATTTGCTTTTGCTTCGTTGATGGCTTCTTCTAAAATGTCTGGAATCCAAGCGTATTCACCTCTGATATAAATATAAGTATCATTAGAACCTAATGCAAAACTTGACACGATCAAACCTTCAATCAATAAATGCGGCAAGAACTCCATCAAGTAACGATCTTTAAATGTACCTGGCTCACTTTCATCCGCATTGCAAACCAAGTGACGAGGAACGCCTTCTGGCTTAGCAATAAAACTCCATTTCATTCCTGTAGGGAAACCTGCACCACCTCTTCCTCTTAATCCACTTTTCTTCACTTCTTCTACAATGGATTCAGGATTCATTTCTTTCAAAGCTTTTTCTACACTACGGTAGCCACCCTCACGACGATACACTTCGTAAGAACGAATCCCTGGTACATTTGCTTTATCTAGTAATAGTTTTACACCCATTTGAATATTTTTAACGCGTTCTGTGATTTATTATTTTGTTGCAGTTGCTCTGTATTCTGCAATAATGCTATCTACTTTTTCTTTCGTCAAGTGCTCTTTGTAAATCTTACCTACCTGCATCATTGGCGCATAACCACAAGCACCAAGGCACTCTACTAATTTTAAAGTAAAAATTCCGTCCTTAGTCGTTTCGCCTGGCTTGATATCTAATTGCTTTTGGATATACGCAATGATATCATCCGAACCACTAATCATACAAGGACCTGTTTGACAAACTTCGAAAATGAATTTTCCTACTGGCTTTAAATTAAACATGCTATAAAAACTAGCCACTTCATACACTTCGATTGGCTCAATTTTTAACAAACCTGCAATATAGTCCATTAGCTCAGTTGGCAACCAACCATCAAAACTCTCTTGAGCAAGATGCAAGGCAGGCAACAATGCACTTTTTTGTTTTCCTTCCGGATAACGTGCTACCAAGCGGTTAAACTCGGCCATTTGTATTTCATTAAAAGTATAGGTCATATCGAAAATTTCTTTTTTATTTTATGCGTCTAATTCTCCAGCAATCAAATTCAAACTACTCATAGTCACAACAGCATCACTTAACATGCCTCCTTTAATTAATTCAGGATAAGCTTGATAGTAAATAAAACAAGGTCTTCTAAAATGCAATCTAAATGGCGTTCTGCCACCATCACTAATTAAATAGAAACCAAGTTCACCATTACCACCTTCTACTGGACTATAAATTTGACCTTTTGGTAAATCAATCTCACCCATGATGATTTTGAAATGCCAGATCAATGCCTCCATCTTTGTATACACGTCTTCTTTCTTAGGAAGATAATATTCTGGCACATCTGCATGGTACACTTCGGCATCTGTTCCTTTGAATGCTTGAACTTTTTCGTATGCTTGCTTGATGATAGAAATACTCTCCCACATTTCTGCATTACGCACCAAGAAGCGATCGTAGTTGTCGCCAGTTGTACCTACAGGTACAGTGAAATTAAAATCTTGATAGCTGCTATATGGTTGATGAACACGAACATCATAGTCAACACCTGCCGCTCTTAAATTTGGACCAGTAAAACCATAACTCATTGCACGTTCTGCACTGATACCACCGGTGCCTTGCGTACGCTCCATAAAGATTCTGTTTCTTGTAAACAAGTTTTCAAATTCTTTAAGCACTTTTGGATATTCATTTAAGAACTTCTCCAACTTAGTAAAGGCAGTATTTGAGAAGTTTCTTTCAAATCCACCAATACGTCCAATATTTGTAGTCAATCTAGATCCACAGATCTCTTCATAAATTTCATAAATCAATTCACGATACTGCATCACGTATAAGAATCCTGTGTAAGCACCAGTATCCACACCCACAATCGAATTACAAATCAAGTGATCAGATATACGCGCTAATTCCATAATAATCACACGTAAATAATCTACACGCTTAGGCGTTTCGATATTCAAGAAACGCTCACAAGTAATATGCCATCCCATATTATTGATAGGGCTACTACAATAATTCAATCGATCTGTGATAGGCGTAATTTGATACAATGGCCTGCGTTCTGCTAATTTTTCAAAAGCACGATGTATATAACCCACTGTCTGATCAGATGAAACGATGCGCTCCCCGTCCACTTCCATAATATTTTGAAATACGCCATGCGTTGCAGGGTGCGTAGGTCCAATATTTAAAGTGGTCGTCGTTTTTTCGATCGATCCCTCTGGTAATGTGATGTGATTGTGTTCCATTGTATATTTAGTTATACCTTAATTTTTTAATAATTATCCTCTACCAAACATTTCGTCATCCTTGTCTATTCTTGTTTGATCTTCTAATGGGAATTCTTTCCTTAGTGGAAAATAATCCATCTCGTCCACATTTAAAATGCGCTTCAAATTTGGATGGCCTACGAAGTTGATACCAAAGAAATCATAAGTTTCACGCTCCATCCAATTCGCAGATTCAAATAATTTAGTTGCAGTGTATACATCCGTATTCTCTAATGAAGTGCTTACAGAAAAACGAAGCCTTACATTTTCTTTAAAGTTATGCAAGTGGTATACAACCACTAACTCTGCGCCTTTTTGATCAGGATAATTTACCGCACAGATATCTGTTAAAAATGTAAAACCTAAACTTGGCTCGTCATATAAATATTGCAATACTTTCAAATTCATTTCCTTAGGCGCTTCAAATGAAAGCATGCCATAACTAGTTGCAAATTGCGACACTTGGTCTCCAAATTTTGCAACTAATTTTTCTTGTATCATTTCGTTGTTTAACGACATATTGTAAGAATTAAGTGTCGGCTATTGAATGCCGTAACTATTTAATAATGCTTTGTATTGTTCGCTGTTTCTACGGCGAATACTTTCTTGTCCAACTTGGTCTTGAATTTTCATGAATCCGTCAATGATTGCTTCTGGTCTTGGAGGACAGCCTGGTACATATACATCCACTGGAATGACTTGGTCAATCCCTTGCAATACACTGTATGTATCAAATATACCACCACTCGAAGCGCAAGCTCCAACTGCAATGACCCAACGTGGCTCTGCCATTTGGATATACACTTGTCTCAAAACAGGTGCCATCTTTTTTGCAATGGTACCCATCACCATTAATAAATCACACTGGCGTGGAGAGAAGCCCACACGCTCAGAACCAAAACGAGATAAGTCGTAATGTGATGCCATCGTTGCCATGAATTCAATTCCACAACAAGAAGTTGCAAATGGCAAAGGCCATAAAGAATTTTTTCTTGCAAGACCCACTACAGAACTTAATTGTGTAGCAAAGAATCCGTCACCGGTTACACCATCTGGTGCTTTACCCATTCCAATCGCATCAGCGATTTCAGCTTCTTTTGGATGTATGTTAAATCTTACTGGACGCATAAAAAATGCATTATATTTTTAAAAAATTAATCTTCCCATTTAAGTGCACCTTTCTTGATAATGTAGACAAAGCCTACCAAGAAAAATCCTACAAATAAAACCACTTCGAAAAATCCAGCCCAGCCTAAACTTTTAAAATTGACTGCATATGGATAAAAGAAAATAACTTCTACATCGAACAAAACGAATAAGATAGCAACTAAAAAATATTTGATTGCCATTGGTGATCTTGCATCTCCATGAGATTCAATACCACTCGCAAAGTTTTCTAATTTGTCGGATGTTTTTCGCTTAGGGCCTAATAAGCTAGACACCAAAATCATGATGGCTACAAAGCCCCCTGCAAATAATATTTGCAAAGCGATTGGTAAGTAATTGGCAGCACTATTCATTTCTAAGTCATTTAGGTGCCGCAAAAATACGCAAAGGATACTTGTTTTAACTAAAAACTCCCCATAAATGGGGAGTTTTTTGAATCTTTTTTTAAAAGCCTGTAATCGGCTAAATATGGGACTAAAACTAGTTCTTATTTTCAGCTGAAGCATCTGGTGCAGGCTTTTGATTTGCTTGCATTTTCTTGATGATTTCCCAGTTCTTCACTAAGCTTTCCTTGATTTTAATAGTTTGTGCTTCTCCAGGCATCAATTCCAATACTTTATCACACATACTGATCGCTTTTTCTAAGTCCTTAGTTTCATTGTAATAGCCCATCATTGCGTAGTAATTGTTCACCAAAGCCTGCTTATTCTTCACAGGATCTTTCAACAAAAACTCATTTTGAAGGCTTACTGCTTGGAAAACAATACCCAAATTATTAGCTGTATCGATCAATTTAGCGCCTTTCACATTGAAAGAATAGCCATTTGGACGATCCGGGAAGGCAGCAATGTATTGCTTTGCAATATCTGTAGTTACAGCACCGTCTTTAGCGTTTAAAGCGACACTTGATAATTTGTAATAATATACTTCGTCTTTGATGCCTCTAAGGTTGAAATAGTTTGTATTCCATTTTAAAGCAGCAACATACATATTTGATTTTTCAAACATATCTGCACCTAACTTGTAATACTTCATTTGATTCGCTTTCACAGTATCAGCTGCAATCGCTTTCTCAAGAATACCAGCTAATACAGACTCATTCCCTTGGAATTTAGATACCACTTTCACTGCAAGCTCATAATCTGTATTTAAAATCTTATCAGCAGCACTTGTATTGATGAATTGCTCAATATAGCTCTTAGCCTTAATAGAATCTCCCTTACGATCATAGTTGTACGCTAATAAAACGCCTAAACGAGGTAAAGCAGTAATACCAATCGAAGCTTCTAATTCCTTCGCTTTTGCTAACGAAGCATCATATTGACCAGCACGGAACAAATAGTCTGCATTGAAGATATCTAAAGCTGGGTCCTTGTCTGCGTTTTGCAAGAATAGGTCAAGGTTTGCTTTTGCAGTTTCAGTGTTCTTATCTGCATAATATTGATACAATGCAAAATAAGTTGGAGCAAACTTAGGATCTGCTTCTAAAGACTTTTTAAAATATTCGTCAAATGACTCTAGGTTATTTTGAGACTGATACACTTTACCAATTCTATAGTATGGATAAGCGTTTTGTGGATCTCTATTGATCGCTTCCATGAAAGCAGTTACAGCTTCTCCGCCATTTTCACCACCTAATTTCAAGTAGTTAATACCCAAGTTTACATACAAACTAGGCAATACAGGTGTTCCTTCGTAAGCAGAGATAGTTTCTTTTAATTTATCAATTGCATATTGATGATCGCCCACATTAGAAGGCACTTCAGAGTGAATATAGCCAATCGCATTTACGATTTCTTGACTAGGTTTTCCTTTGAATTTACCTTTTGTATTTAAAGTAGTAGTGATCGCTACTTCTAATGTTTGTTTGATTGCGTTTAAATCTGCCTTGTCGCCTGCTTCTAATAATTGAACGTGCGCTGTACCAACTAAGATCCAAGCGTTACTGCCCAATTCGTCTGCTGCTTTTTTAAACAATTCTTTTGTAGCCTGAACAAATGCTTTATCAGGAGCACCTGCGCCATTTTGAGACAAGATCGACTCACCATACCAAAAGATGGTTTCTGGGTCTTTCGCGTTTTTCTCATAAGCGTCTTTAAAGAAAGCTAAAGCAGATTTGTTTTTTTCATAACGCATCAATTTCAATCCCTCGTTTAATGGAGATACAGGTACTTGTGCGTTCAATCCAGTTAAAGCAAAAGCTACTCCCAACATCAATACAACCAATTTTTTCATCACAGGTGTTTTTGTAATTTATAAATTATGCTCATTTCAAAACCCTCATTTCGCGAATAATTCGAAGAAAAACAGGGAAACCAAAGCAGACCCATTTGGGTACAACTTTAAGAAGTCTAAAAATATTAATTTTTTCGCAAGAATGCTATTTAATTTTTAGTTAATTCTACTAAAACTTGTTAGCATTTGTAACTATTCTAACAAACTATTCCTTTTTTTAAAGCCCATCTTTGCTGGCACTAAAAAAGAACGCTTAAAAATTAGCTGTCCTCTTTCCAAACTAAGGAAGTTTAAAAAGCCCGTACCAAGCCCAGCTGCGTTTTCTTTTAAGATAAAATAAATAGGTAATGTGAGCGGATACTGTGCTTTACTAATTGTAGCAGGAGAAGGCTTAGAAAAATATCCTTTTTCAATACATTGAGTACACTCCACCAAGCCCATTTTGACTTTTTTACGCAATTCAATTTGTGCTGGATCATATCCATCACCAATCCAGTTCATTCCCACAAACCCAATGGCATCGGGATGTGTAGCGATATAGTCAATGACTTCTTTACTCCCATTTGCAGCAACTACGTTTTTACCCAATGGTGCGTCTTTCGCTAAACTGTCTTTAAGAAAACGGATGATGCCTGTTAAATTATTGCCATCCATCACCACTTGCTTATCCGATTTTCCTGTTAATCTTTTACTCAATTCATCCAAACTAAACACAGTATCTTTTGCAGATTTATGTACTAAAACTGCCACTGCATTGTAGGCAAGTATGGCAAAATTGGGATTGAAACTTAGGCTTTTTTTATACTCTACTTGTTCTTGCTTGTTCAATCCACGTGTGACGAAAATCATCCTAGTACTATCATTCGCCAGATCTTTAAAGCAATCAATCTCAGATTTATAAGTAGCAACAATCTGTGCCTTAGGATTACTTGCCAAGAACACTTTTAATTGTTCTTCCATAAACGGCCTAAAGCTCTCCTCAACAGATATACGGATTAAGCCTTGGTTAGGCGTATCCAAAGCCTGTTCTGGCTTGTCTTTACAAGACACTAATAACTGGAGCATCATAACTCCTAAAAATAACATTCGCATAGCCTTAGTTTTGATAGTTAATCGCATTAATAGTCTTGCTTCACAGCTCTAAAAAGCCTAAATCCGCCATAGACCATGCACATCGTGCCAAAAATGAGCCTAAAATCATTGTCAATATTCAAAACCATGTCCATTTTCATGTATTTGGCCCCTAATAAGAGGATACCAATACCTAAAATCAGTGCAGACATTGAAAAATCATAAATACGTCTAAAGAAACGATAAGATCTTTCTGACTTTTCTCTCTCTTCCATATGCGTCAATTTTGAAAAGCAAATTAAACAATTAACATGGTAACGATTTAAAAAATTATCTTTACAGCCAAATTTGAGTTCATGAGCAAACCTTCTCTACCACAAGGCACCAGAGATTTTAACGCAGCAACCGTTCAAAAAAGACAATACATCTTTCAAACTATCCGCACGGTGTTTGAATTGTATGGATTTCAGCCACTGGAAACGCCAGCAATGGAGCAATTGGAAACCTTGATGGGCAAATATGGAGAAGAGGGCGATAAGCTAATTTTTAAGATTTTAAATAACGGGCTTGACAATCCACAAAAAGCTGCTGCAACTCAAGAAGGATTTCAGAAGATTCTTGACGGAAAGAGTGCCACACAAATTACAGAAAGAGCATTAAGATACGACTTAACCATCCCTTTCGCCAGGTATGTTGCGATGCACCATGGTGCACTTACTTTCCCTTTCAAACGCTACCAGATTCAACCAGTCTGGAGGGCGGATCGTCCTCAAAAAGGAAGGTATCGTGAATTTTACCAATGTGATGCGGATATTGTTGGTTCTGATAGCTTGTTAAATGAAGTCGAATTGACTGCGATTTATTTAACAGTCTTCAAGCAACTGAATTTAGAAGTTGAGGTAAAATTAAACAACAGAAAAATATTATTAGGGTTAGCTCAAGTTTGTGGAGGTGAGGATAAAATGATTGACTTAACAATTGCGATTGATAAATTAGATAAAATTGGATGGGAAAAAGTTGCAGAAGAATTAGATAGAAAAGGATTTACAACTGCACAACAATCTACCATTCAATCTTACTTAGAAATCCAAGGAACCAATGAAGCAAAGTTGCAACAACTTAGTACACTATTAATTGGAAACGAACATGCCGCAAAAGGAATCGAAGAAATACAATATGTTTTAGACTACCATGCAGAAAGTGGTTTAGCTAAAAACTTAGTCGCAGATTTTACTTTAGCAAGAGGCTTAAATTATTACACTGGATTGATTTTCGAAGTGAAAGCAGTCGACGCGCAAATGGGAAGTATTGGTGGCGGTGGAAGGTATAATGACTTGACAAGTTTATTTGGCGTACCGAATGTACCTGGCGTGGGCATTAGCTTTGGCGTGGATCGTATCTATGATGTGCTAGAAGAAAAAAATCTTTTCCCAGCTTCTGTAGAACAAAATACAAAAATATTATTCTTTAATTTAGGTGCAGCAGAAGCCAAAGAAGCATACCACTTAATGGAAACATTAAGGGCAAAAAAAATTGCTTGTGAAATTTACCCAGACAAGAGCAAATTCGACAAGCAATTTAAATATGCAGAAAAGAAAGGCATTCCAAATATCATCATCATCGGATCCGATGAGTTGAGTAAAAAAGAATGTACGCTTAAAAACTTAACAACAGGAGCGCAACAAACAATTCCATTTGATGCGTTAGCAACAATGGAATTTTAATATTTAATTGTAGTGCTTATCCCAGAAAGTCGAATAAATTTCGTCTTCTTTTAATGCTACAGCGCCAGCTTCTTTTTTGCCGATCAATTCCATCCCTTGGACAAAAATGCTGATTGACTCTACAGCTTTACCTTCTTTTCTTTTGAAAATAACTAAAGCGTCGTAAGTAGCTAAATAAAAGCTGTCTACTCCTTTTTTCTCAAGAGATGTAGAGCCCATTGCTGAATTAATCACCAAACTAGAATCTTCTACTGTTAATGAAACTTCTGCCACAGGGCTACCCTCGGCAAAAATATATTTGCCTAAATAATCATTTAATGGTCCTTTTTGGGCATTAACTGATATAAAAGCACCTAAGAAAAGCAGGGTTAAAAAGCATAATTTTCTCATAATAGTTGATTTAAGTTTTGAGTTACCTAAAATAGCGCCTTTTATTGAGTTTACAATAGAAATAATTGAATCTAAACAGACTTGATCAAGTATCTTTGCATTATGGAGAAAACTAGACCAAATATCAGGGCAGTAGAGGTCGCTGAAATTGAACGATTTATCGCTAAAATAGAAGAAAAGCCATTTAGGGTGAAGCAGATTGTAGAATGGTTATGGCAAAAACATGCCCATAGCTTTGACGAAATGACCAATTTAAGCCTGGATTTACGAAAAAAATTAGTGGAGCATTTTACTTTACCAGCTCTTTCAATAGATACCACTCAAATGAGTAGCGACGGAACCGTAAAAACGAGGTTCAGGACTTTTGACGATCATATGATTGAAGGGGTATTAATTCCAACAACTTTACGTAAGACAGCCTGCGTATCTTCTCAAATTGGATGTAGCCTTAGCTGCAAATTCTGTGCAACAGGCTATATGGAGCGTAGCAGAAACCTAAATTTCGACGAGATCTACGACCAAGTAGTGATGATCAAACAACAGGTTGAAAAAACCTATGATCAAAACTTATCCAATATTGTATTTATGGGGATGGGTGAGCCATTATTGAACTATAAGAATGTAATGAAGGCCATTGAAAAAATTACATCTCCAGAAGGTTTAGGGATGAGTCCAAGACGTATCACAGTATCCACTGCTGGGGTTGCGAAACAAATCAAGCAATTAGGAGACGACCAAGTTAAATTCAAATTAGCCTTATCGCTTCACGCTGCCAATGACAAGAAGCGTAATGAAATTATGCCGATCAACGAAAGCAATAATATTGAAGCATTGATTGAGGCATTGAACTATTTCTATAAAAAGACAGGCAATGAAATCACATTTGAATATATTTTATTCAAAGATTTCAATGATAGCGAAAAAGATGCCATGGAATTGGTGAAAATCTACAGACAGGTTCCTGCAGATTTAATCAACGTTATTGAATACAACGCAATTGATCGTTTCCCATTTGATAAACCAGACGAGGAAGGCTTTGAAACTTTTGTAGAGATTTTACAAAAGAACAGAGTGAATGTTCGCGTGAGAAGAAGCAGAGGAAAAGACATTGATGCTGCATGTGGACAGTTAGCCAATAAAGACAATTAATAGCACCCTATGAAAGCGAAAAGATCCGACAACTTTGACAAGTTTGCCAATAAAAAAAAGGGAAGTGCCGTTAAAGAAGAATACAGACAAGAAAAAAAACAAGCCAAGAAAGATGCTAGGGCTGCGGGCGAAGCTGCGCGCCAAAGAAAAAAAGATATTGAGCGAGGTATTGCTGTAGAGCCATTAGGCAATAATAAAAAAACTGGCTTTGATAAAAAAGGTGGTTACACTAAAAAAGAATTTGTAACTGGGCCTCCAAAATATTCTATTCCATTAAGAGCGAAATCGGCACCATCAAAAGGCGCTCCAAAAGCATCTAGTGAAGCACCAAAATACGGAGCACTACAAAATTCGGCTCGACCAAGATCTGGTGCACCAAAAAGAACGCCAGAATCAATGGATCGTGCAGACGCAAAGCGCACTGCAAGTATTGGCAAAGTAACTGCCAATGAAGACATGCCCTATGAGCAAATGCCATTGAACAAATACATTGCACATGCAGGTACTTGTGGCAGAAGAGAAGCAGCAGAATTAGTTAAGTCTGGCCATATCACAGTGAACGGAGATACTGTTTTAGAACCAGGTTATAAAGTACAATACAAAGATGTTGTAAGATTAAAAGGAAAGGTTTTGCAATTGCAAGTAACCCCTGTTTATATTTTATTGAACAAGCCAAAAGATTATATCTGTACTGCCAACGATCCAGAAGGTAGAAAAACAGTATTGGATATCATCAAAAATGCGACCACTCAAAGAATGTTTCCTGTAGGTAGATTAGATAGAAACACAACAGGTGTGTTGATCTTGACAAACGATGGTGATTTAGCTCAAAAGTTAACGCACCCTTCATATGAAATTAAAAAAATCTACGAAGTTACTTTAGATAAACCTGTAACAAAAGCAGACTTGGAGACAATCGCAACGGGTATAGAATTAGAGGATGGTTTTATTGCTGCAGATGCAGTAAGCTACTTATCCAATACTTCAAAAAATGTCATTGGTATTGAAATTCACAGCGGAAGAAACAGAATCGTTAGAAGAATATTCGAACACCTTGGATACGATGTAAGACATCTAGACAGGGTCATGTTTGCTAATCTAACCAAGAAGAATGTAGACCGAGGCAAGTGGAGATTCTTAGCTGAAAAAGAAGTGAGAACACTTAAGTTCTTAAATAAGTCATTTACTAGAAAAGCAAGCAAGTAGGGATGTTAGATATATTATTTGAGGACGAAGACATGATTGTCTTAAATAAACCTGCTGGTGTATTAAGTATTCCAGATCGTTTTGGTAAAGAGCTTTCCATTAAGTCACTTTTACAGGACAAGTATGGTAATATTTTCACAGTGCACCGTTTAGACCAAGCAACAAGCGGCCTGATTATTTTTGCAAAACATGCCGAAGCGCATAAGGAACTAAGCCTATTATTTGAAGGAAGGACCATCGAAAAAAAATACCTTGGGTTGGTAATGGGGCGTCCAGAACCATCTGGCACCATTGATGCTGCCATTATGGAACATCCTATCAAGAAAGGTCAAATGTACATTCATGTAAAAGGCAAGCCGGCATTGACAACTTATGAAGTTGTTACTTATTACAAGCGTTATGCCTTGGTTGCTTTCCAAATTCATACCGGAAGAACCCATCAGATTAGGGTACATGCAAAACAAATTGGACACCCAATTGTAGCAGATGAGATTTATGGTGATGGAGAAAAATTATTGCTATCAAGCATCAAAAAAAAGAATTTCAAATTAAGCAAATCCGAAGACGAGGAAAAACCACTTTTAGCAAGGCATGCATTACACGCCCATACCCTAAAACTAGTTTTCAAAGACAAGGAATTTGCATTTGAAGCACCCCTACCTAAGGACTTGGCTGCAACAATCAAACAATTAGACAAATGGAATAGCTAAATTATTTATTTGGCTGAGGTGTATAGCGTAAATAAGGTTTCACCACTTCTACACCTTTTGGAAATTTCACAATTGCGTCTTCTGTTTTAATCGCAGGCACTACAATCACTTTTTCACCATCCACCCAATTTGCTGGTGTAGCTACACTATAATTAGCAGTTAATTGTAAAGAATCAATTACCCTAAGCACTTCTACAAAATTTCTTCCAGTGGAAGCAGGATATGTTAATGTCAGTTTGATTTTTTTGTCTGGACCAATGATGAATAATGAACGTACTGTAAAAGTCTCAGAAGCGTTTGGATGAATCATATCATATAAGCCAGCTACATGTTTATCCTCATCGGCAATAATTGGAAAGCCCACTTGTACATGTTGTGTCTCATTGATATCATTGATCCAAGTTTTGTGACTTTCAACACCATCCACACTTAATGCCAATACTTTTACATTACGTTTAGCAAATTCTTCTTGCAATGCTGCAGTTCTTCCTAGCTCTGTTGTACACACGGGAGTAAAATCCGCTGGATGCGAAAATAAAATACCCCAGCTATCTCCCAAATAGTCATAAAAACTAATATCGCCAATGCTTGACTTTGCTTTAAAGTCTGGTGCTATATCTCCTAATCTTAAACTCATAATTGTTTTTTTGTGCTTGAAAAATCAAAGATAGTAATTCTCTACTAATTTAGTAGACTTTTATGATTATTTTTTAAAAAAAAACTTTTTTGTCTTGTAAAATTGACCTCAAAAAATGTACGTGAATAGAAATTATATTGTGCTTATCCTACTTACTCAGCCTCGTCTGTTTCTGTATATAGATCCAATAATCCATCTGGCAAAACTACATTGACTTGCCTTTTTGCATGATCCACACCTTTAAGGCTGGCTTCATGCAATGGGATATAGGCTTCGTTGCCTTGATATAAGATGGTCACCATCAATTGATGCGGCTGCTCAATGACTTCTTCTATCTTACCCAATTCAATTCCTTTCTCAACAACCATATATCCTAATAAAGAAAGTGGGGAACTTTTATCTACCAATAATTGAAACTCAGCTTCGGGTAACCATACTTTTTTACCAATCAAGATGCTACAAGCTTCTCTTGTGGTAATACCTTCTACTTGTAAATGGGTTAAACTGTCAGTTTTAGCAGATGCAGACTGAATGAAATAAGGGATAAAACTAGATGCATTTTTTTCGATAAAAATGGCATCTATGCCCTTAAAGTGAATAGGCGTACCTAATGCATGTTCTAAGATGATATGACCTGCAAGACCATGCGCGGCAACGATTTTTCCTATATGGATATATTCACTCATACACAAATTTACTAAATGATTAGGCGATAAAAAAACCTCCCGAATTTCGGGAGGTTCAATGCTATTTAATCTTAATT
>ERZ650308.287-NODE-287-length-26830-cov-18.396751_pt1 | contig 26830 bp, 22 predicted proteins | sample MGYA00376244_ERZ650308 | MGnify/ENA primary metagenome ERZ650308 (study PRJEB26733, sample SAMN07839295) | wastewater metagenome | biome: small river; feature: stream; material: water | place: USA: North Carolina | collected 2016-04-26 ... | reverse complement strand
CGTTCATTTCACCCAGACCCTTATATCTTTGAATCGTCACAGAACTATCATTTCCGCCACCTAATTTCTCTACCAAGCCTTTTCTTTGTTCTTCGCTGTAGGCGTATTCTTGGTCCTTTCCTTTTTTAACTAGATACAAAGGTGGTTGAGCAATATAGACATAACCATTTTGCACCAACTCTTTCATATATCTAAAGATGAATGTCAAAATCAATGTGGCAATATGCGATCCATCCACATCGGCATCGGTCATGATAATTAATTTATGATAACGCAATTTGGCAATGTTCAATGCTTTTGGATCTTCAGGCGTTCCTACTGTTACACCCAATGCAGTATACATATTTCTGATCTCTTCGTTTTCGTAGATCTTATGTTCCATTGCTTTTTCTACGTTCAAAATTTTACCACGTAAAGGAAGGATCGCTTGATAAGATCTTTCACGACCTTGCTTAGCAGTTCCACCCGCAGAGTCTCCCTCGACAAGGTATAACTCACATCTTTCAGGATCACGCTCAGAACAGTCTGCTAATTTACCTGGTAAGCCGCCTCCAGACAATACCGTCTTTCTTTGTACCATATCACGTGCTTTCTTAGCAGCAACGCGGGCTTGGGCAGCAAGGATGATTTTTGAAATCACATATTTTGCTTCCTTAGGATTCTCCTCTAAATACGCTTCTAAAACTCTAGAAACTGTCGTTTGAACGACACCACTTACTTCGCTATTTCCTAATTTAGTTTTTGTTTGACCTTCAAATTGTGGTTCAGGTACTTTCACAGAAATGATAGCACTTAATCCTTCTCTAAAGTCATCCCCTTCAACAGTCACTTTAGCTTTTTCAAATAAGCCTTCCTTATCACCGTAGCTTTTAAACACACGGGTTAAGGCGGTTCTAAAACCAGTTACGTGTGTGCCACCTTCGATGGTGTTGATATTGTTTACATAGGAAAATATGTTTTCCTTAAAATCATCATTATAAGTTAACGCAACTTCAACCATTACGTTTGAAGCCTCATCCAAGCCTTCTACATATAATGGCGCTGCAATAATTGGATTTCTGTTGCCATTCTTATCCAACATTTGCACGAATTCAACAATTCCACCTTCACTATAAAAATGATTCACATAAGGTGCACCCGCTTCATCCAATTCTCTTAAATCGGTCAAAGTAATGCTAATACGTTTATTCAAATAAGACAATTCACGTAAACGACCTTCAAGGATCTCTTTACGATACACTGTTTCTTGGAAGATGGTTGCATCCGGCCAGAAATGAACTCTAGTACCAGTTTTATCACTTGTACCTGCTTCTCTAACAGCATATTTTGGTGCACCAATACTGTATTCTTGTTCAAATATTTTGCCTTCACGCTCAACGGTTACCAATAATTTGGTACTCAATGCGTTTACGCAACTCACACCCACACCGTGTAATCCACCAGATACTTTATAGGTGTTTTTATCAAACTTACCACCTGCGTGTAAGACTGTCATAACAACCTCTAATGCAGATTTCTTTTCTTTGGTATGCATGGCAGTTGGAATACCACGACCATTATCCTGAACGCTGATTGAATTATCTGTATGGATGGTGACTTCGATATGAGAACAATAACCTGCCAAAGCTTCATCAATGGAGTTATCTACTACCTCATACACTAAGTGGTGTAATCCTTTCATGCCCACATCGCCAATATACATGGCAGGACGTTTTCTAACGGCTTCTAAGCCTTCTAATACCTGGATACTATCGGCGCCATAGTTCTTATTTTCGGCCGAGTCTGGGTGTTGTAAATCTTCTGACATAAACAGTGCGAATTTTTTGTTTTATAGGGGCGTCTTAAACGCATACAAACTTAAGAAAATTTAAGCCCTTTTTTGCCACAGGAAGCCTTAATAGTTATCCCCATCAGCGCAACTTTGTTTAATACCCAGGGTTCAAAAATGAGGCTAAAAATGGCCTTTAAATTGATTTTAGAAATGGATCGTATAGTGCCTAATAATTTTCAAATTAGGATCAAAATTTGAGGCTTATTTTACGTCATTTTAAAGTCATAAAATGAACCTTTTTACTTCATTTGTTGTTTATAGATTAAATTTGCAGTACAATGATGGTAGCCAACGACATATTAAAACAAGTGAACCAGCCAAATGGCTTTGCTGGTATGGCTATGTTGTACCAAAAAGAACAGCTTATTCCTGGATCAACACAATATAAAATCAACCGTTATTTAGCACAATCTCCTGCAGATTTAGAAGATACGGGGATGTTCATTTATCATTACAATGCAAAACGACCAACTGACAATTATTTAGAACTAAGGTTTTGTATTTCAGGCAATCGTTATTGTGAAAATAAATTATGTGGCAATTGCAATCAGTTACCTACGGATGATTGCGCTGGGCCACTAAGAACAGTAGACGTTTTCTCATTCCACTTTACTTCTACTTTTTTACATCAATTTGTACACAATGTTAAATTGAATAATCGCAAGGATGAAGTCTTGGCTTTCAAACATCCTAATGCCTTTGTTAAAACATTTCCTTTGTGTATGCGCAAGCGCGGAACTTTGGATTCTTTGTTGAATTATAGCTACACCGGATCTTTAGAAAATATATTTATCAATGCAAAAATCCATGAGCTGTTATTATTCAGCTTAGAGTGTATTGTAGATGAGAAGGAAGAAGGTTTTGCATGTAAATTCTTGTCAGACGATCGTGGTAAAGAAAGTATTTATTTAGCAAGAGAGATTCTATTACAACATATTGGAGATCCAATTACCATTAAGGAATTGAGCCGTAAAGTAGCCATGAACGAATGCTATCTAAAGAAAGGCTTTAAAGAAGTATTTGGCACGACCATCTTTGATTTCTACCAACAGCAAAGAATGGAACACGCAAAGTACTTGTTGTATGAAAAATCCTTAAGCGTAACGGATGTATCTGCACTCTTGGGGTATTCGTCGATCTCCCACTTTTCTGCAGCTTTCAAAAAGCACACAGGCTTAAAGCCTTGTGAATTGTTGAACTAATTCAAGCTCATCCAGGTTCGTGATTTCATTCTAGTTTATTTCCTTATTTTTAGTTTCTAAATAAAATCTATGCGACAGTTATTTGCCATTGCCATCATGCTCTTATGTAGTTCATGTATTAACCAAAGAGTGGACTTAGTCGTGCACCATGCACAAATTTACACAGTGAATGATTCCTTTGCAGTGGCAGAAGCAATGGCGATACAAGATGGAAAGATTGTTGCAGTTGGCAGCAATGACGATATTTTAAAAACATACCAAGCAGATAGTGTGGTGGATGCTAAAGGCGCTTCGGTCTATCCAGGATTTGTGGATGCACATGCGCACTTTCTTGGTTATGGACAATCCTTATATGCCGTTGATTTGATGTTTGCCAATTCATGGGAGGAAGTATTACAACGTGTACAAGCATTTGTAGCTACACATCCTGGAAATGGATGGATTCGTGGAAGAGGATGGGATCAAAATAGATTCCCAGGTAAAGCATTTCCAACCAATGCGGAATTAAACGCATTATTCCCTGATCGTCCAGTGTTATTAGAACGTGTGGATGGCCATGCAAGTATTGCCAATGACAAAGCCTTACAAATTGCTGGTGTGAAAGCAGGTCAAACCATGGAAGGTGGAGACTTTGTAGTGGCAGGTGGAAAGCTCACTGGTTTATTGATTGACAATGCAGTGGGCATAGTGGAAAGAAATGTGCCAGCAGCCACAAAGGAAGATTATAAAAATTGGTTGACAGCAGCACAGAAAAATTGTTTTGCTACTGGATTAACAACCATTACAGATTGCGGATTAAGTCCAAATGACATTGATATGATTGACGCTTTGCAAAAAAGCAATGATTTAAAAATGCGTTTGTATGTGATGTTAAGTGATAAACCAAGCTCCTATACTTCTTCTTATTTCACCAATGGCGGGTACACTACAGATCGTTTAATGGTGAAAGGGGTGAAAGTGTATGGTGATGGGGCATTGGGTTCTAGAGGTGCAGCATTATTGGCACATTATTCTGATCAACCAGGATGGGGAGGCTTCTTATTAAGTAGTCAAGCCCATTTTGATTCAGTAGCAGCAAAATTAATTAACACAGATTTTCAAATGTGCACGCATGCCATTGGTGATAGTGCGAATAGAGTGGTGTTGAAAGTGTATGAAAAATATTTAAAAGGGAAGAATGATAAAAGATGGCGAATTGAACATGCACAAATTTTGAACCCAGCCGACTTTGATTATTTTGGCAAGTACAGTATTATTCCATCTGTGCAACCTACACATGCAACAAGTGATATGTATTGGGCTGGAGATCGTTTAGGTGCTGAGCGATTAAAAGGTGGATATGCATTTCAACAATTATTAAAGCAGAATGGATGGCTGCCATTGGGCACCGATTTTCCTGTAGAAGAAATCAATCCATTCAAAACATTTTTAGCTGCTGTTGCGAGACAAGATGCAAAAGGTTTTCCTGCAGGTGGATTCCAAATGGAGAATGCGTTAACTCGTGAACAAACCATCCGAGGTATGACCATTTGGGCAGCAAAAGCAAACCGTATGGAAAAGCAAGTGGGCTCAATTGAAGTAGGGAAGAAAGCAGATTTTATCTTATTGGATAAAGACCTAATGAAAGTACCGACAGATAGTATCTTGCACGTTAAAGTGTTGAAGACTTACTCTAACGGAGAAAGAGTACATTAAATTCTCAAATCAAACATAATTATTAGAAAATATACCTATTCCTTGGCTCTCAGCTCGCTTTGCTCGAATGTTCGCTACGGAATAGTATATTTTTCTAATAATATCTTGATATATCAATTTAGGCGTTATAGTCCAACCATATCTTTAGGAATCACCCATGCATCAAATTCTTCAGGGGTAACATAGCCTAATTTCACCGCCATTTCTTTTAATGTAGTGCCTTCTTTATGTGCTTTCTGTGCAATCTCTGCAGATTTATAATATCCAATTTTGGTATTTAATGAAGTCACTAACATCAAGCTATTGTTTACATGCTTGTTGATATTGGCTTCGATGGGTTCTATACCAATAGCACATTTATCATTGAAGCTGATACATCCGTCTCCAATCAATCTTGCACTGTGTAAGAAGTTAAAGATCATGACAGGCTTGAATACGTTTAATTCAAAATGCCCCATAGATCCACCCACATTAATCGCCACATCATTTCCCATAACTTGGGCAGCAATCATTGTCAATGCTTCTGATTGTGTTGGATTCACTTTACCTGGCATGATAGAAGAACCTGGTTCGTTGTCTGGGATAAAGATTTCACCAATGCCTGAGCGTGGTCCCGAAGACAACATGCGCACGTCATTAGCAATCTTCATTAAGCTTACAGCAACTGTCTTTAAAGCACCGTGTGCTTCTACGATCGCATCGTGTGCAGCTAGTGCTTCAAATTTATTTTCAGCAGTCACAAATGGCAATCCTGTAAGGTTAGCAATATGCTTTGCTACATTTTCAGAATAGCCTTTTGGCGTGTTGATACCTGTTCCAACAGCAGTACCACCCAATGCCAATTCGCTTAAATGATCTAATGTATTGTGAATGGCTTTTAATCCATGTTTTAATTGACTTGCGTAACCACTAATTTCTTGTCCTAATGTTAAAGGAGTCGCATCCATAAAATGGGTACGACCAATTTTAACAATATGCATATAAGCTGCACTCTTTGCATCCAAAGTGTTTTTTAAAGTGATGATACCAGGGATCGTCACTTCTTTTAAAATTTGGTATGCCGCAATATGCATTGCCGTCGGGAAGGTATCGTTTGAAGACTGTGATTTATTCACGTCGTCATTTGGATGTAAAAACTTTTCTTTATCGGTTAAGCTTCCACCTTGAAGTACGTGACCGCGATAAGCAATTACTTCATTGACATTCATATTGCTTTGAGTGCCACTTCCTGTTTGCCATACCACTAATGGGAATTGATCATCTAATTTACCTGCAAGAATTTCATCACAGACTTGACCAATTAAATCACATTTTTCTTTGGGTAAAACACCAGCGTCAAAATTGGTTAATGCAGCAGCTTTTTTTAAATACGCGAAAGCTTTAATAATTTCTTTAGGCATCTTGTTGATGTCCTGCGCAATTTTAAAATTTTCGATACTTCTTTGTGTCTGTGCACCCCAATAAACATGAGCGGGTACTTTTACTTCACCCATTGTGTCTTTCTCAATTCTGTATTCCATAATTGCAGTTTTAGTACCGCAAAGGTAAGTCAGGAGAGAGAATTAAACACAAAATAAGCAGAATTAATGCCCTGTAAAATGAGGTTTTCTTTTCTCAATAAAGGCTTGGATGCCTTCTTTACAATCTGCTGTAATAAAGCAATCGCCAAATAAATTTGCTTCTACTTCATAGCCGTTTACAGACTCGTCCCATGCAGCATTCACTGCCTTGATAGAATTGGCAATGGCCAAAGGCGCTTTAGTGTGCGCCGCTGCGAGTAAAGAGAAAGCTTTGTCTAATAATTCGGTTTGAGGTACGACATAGTTGACAAGGCCATATTGTAATGCCTGTTCAGCATTGATAGTGTTACCTGTAATCACCAATTCCATTGCTCTTGCTTTGCCTAATTTCTGGGTCAATCTTTGAGAGCCGCCATATCCAACCATGATACCTAGGTTCACTTCTGGCTGACCAAAGATCGCATTCTCAGAAGCAATAATAAAATGACAGCTCATCGCTAGCTCACATCCACCACCTAATGCAAAACCATTCACACAAGCGATCACCGGTTTAGGAGAATTTTCGATTTTAAAGAAAACATCCTGACCTCTTTTTGCTAACGCAGTTGCTTCTGCTTTAGATAAAGCTTGAAACTCTTTGATATCAGCTCCGGCTACAAAACTTTTAAGTCCAGCGCCTGTGATGACGACTGATTTAATTTCTGGAAATTTATAAACACGTTCAAACACAGCATCTAAATCCTGCATTACTTGTTGGTTCAATGCATTTAATTTCTCTGGACGATTAATGGTAATGATCAAAGTATGATCTTCCATTTTTGTAAACAAAGTTTGAAAAGACATAGCTGGTAATTTTATGGTTGAAAGAAATTGGAACTTTCTATTAAGACTTTCTATTTGCAGCAACCCATGTTCTGATATAAGCTGCGATATCAGTGGTGTTGGTACCTGGTGCAAATAAATGACCGATACCCATATCTTGTAATTGTTGATTGTCTTCTTCTGGGATAATACCTCCGCCAGTGAGTAGGACATCTTTCAATCCCTTCTCTTGCATCAATTGATACACTTTGGGAAACACAGTCATGTGCGCACCCGATAAAATACTAATACCAATAGCGTCTACGTCTTCTTGTAAAGCTGCTTGAACCACCATTTCAGGACTTTGTCTTAGTCCGGTATAGATGACTTCCATTCCGGCATCTCTTAATGCTGTAGCAATGACCTTAGCGCCACGATCATGTCCGTCTAAGCCAACTTTAGCTACCAATACTCTTATGGGTCTTTCTGTTTGCATCAACTACAATTTACATTAATTTTTTGACAACAAATCCAAACAGTATTGGATACGTTTTGCTGCGTCCTTGGTTTCAATATTGGCCACGATATCAAATACGCCTGGACCAAATTTGCCACCTACTAACATGATTCTGAATGGCAACATTAAATCACCTGGTTTAAGGCCTTGTTCTGCTGCTAAAGCTTTAAAATGGGTTTCTAATTCAGTGGCATCATTGGTTACTGCTTCATTGACATAAGCATCCATGATAGATGTAAAGAAAGCTGCTTTTGCAGGATCCCATTTTGGAAGGATAGAAGCGGTATCCACTTCGGTTGGTGCTGTAAAGAAAAAAGCTGATTGAGGAATGAAGTCAGTCAATAATTGGCAACGTTCTTTTACGAGTCCAATTACTTTAACTAAATAACTTGGTTCGTGAATTTCGATTTTAGCTGTTTCAAAATAAGGAGCTACTAAATTGGCTAAGTAGGCATTATCGGATTGCTTAATCCATTCTTGGTTAAACCATTTTGCTTTTTCATAATCAAATTTAGCACCGCCTTTATGGACTCTGTCTAAAGTAAATTTTTCAATTAAAGTGGGTAAAGAAAATATTTCCTGATCGGTTCCATCATTCCAGCCCAACATCGCTAGTAAGTTGACAAATGCTTCTGGCAAGAAACCTCTTTCTTTAAATCCAATCGTTGTCTCATTGGTATTTGGATCTGTCCAATCCATCGCAAAAACAGGGAAGCCTAAACGATCTCCATCACGTTTACTTAGTTTGCCATTCCCATCAGGTTTTAGAATCAAGGGAAGATGGGCCCATTTAGGCATTTGATCCAATCCGAATAAATTTTTCCAAACTAAAATATGAACAGGTGCACTAGGCAACCATTCTTCACCTCTAAATGCATGTGTGATTTTCATCAAAAAATCATCCACCACAACAGCTAAATGGTAGGTTGGCATCCCATCGGCTTTCAACAATACTTTATCATCCACCATGCTCGTGTCAAACTTTACTTCGCCACGAATCAAATCTTCAAAAACTAATTCTTCTGAATCTGGCATGTTAATACGCACAACATAAGGCGTGTTCTCTTTCAATAAACGAGTGACTTCTGAAGCAGGCAAACTCAATGAGTTTTTCATGCTCATTCTTGTGGCACGATTGTATTGGAAATTAGGAATCTCTTTTCTTTTTGCATCCAAATCTTCTGACGTATCAAATGCATAATAGGCATTGCCTTGCTCAATCAATTGTGATGCATATTGTTTGTACATGGGCTTTCTTTCACTTTGGCGATAAGGGCCATAAGCGCCTCCATGTATTGGACTTTCGTCTGGGGTTAATCCACACCATGCAAGGGTGTCTAAAATGTATTGTTCTGCGCCTGGAACAAAACGAGACTGATCGGTATCCTCAATTCTTAAAATAAATTGACCGTTGTATTTTTTTGCAAATAAATAATTGAATAAAACAGTACGTACGCCACCTAGGTGTAAACCACCTGTAGGAGAGGGAGCAAACCTTACTCTTACCTTTTGATCAGCCGAATTTTCCATGTGCACTTTATTTTTACAAAGATAAGTTGCAAACGGGCAAAAGAACCATTTATCTTTGGGTATGTATTTGATTAAAACACCTTTTTGGCTGCGGCTTATTTATAGGTCTTGTACTTGGCGAATGCCCACCCAAGAAAAGGTACTTTATTTAAGTTTTGATGATGGTCCACATCCAGAAGCGACGCCATTTGTCTTAGAGCAGTTAGCTATGTTTAATGCGAAAGCTAGCTTTTTTTGTATTGGTAAAAATATCCAATTGTATCCTGTTATTTATGATGCAATCCTTGACGCGAATCATACTGTTGGGAATCATACCCAAAATCATATGAATGGGTGGAAAAATACCACTGCCGATTATCTTATGGATATTCAAAAGGCAAGTGCCCATATAAAATCTAATTTATTTAGACCACCCTATGGCAGAATTCGTTTTGAACAAATAAAAGCATTACGTAAAAGAAAAGATTTGCCGCAAAATATTGTGATGTGGGATGTATTGAGTGGAGATTTTGATACCAGCATCACTGGAGAAAAATGCGCGCAAAATGTGATCCAACATGCAGGGCCAGGATCTATTATTGTATTCCATGATAGTGCAAAAGCGATGGATCGATTGCGCATTGCCCTGCCAAAAGTATTACTCCATTTTACCAACCTAGGGTATCAATTTAAAGCATTATAATGCGGATAAAAAAGGCCAGGGTAGAAACCCCGGCCTGTATAATCCGTACCCTATAAAAAACAAAGTTTACATCCAATGAAGGGATGGGTTAGTAATTTTTATTCTTAAACGCATAAATGGTATCTTTTAGTATGTGTTTCGTTAAAAAAGTGCTTTTTTTGTGCTTAAATCCAATTGATTATGCATTTTATTGATACCCATGCGCATGTTTATGCTCCGGAATTAGCTACTGACATTGAGTTAGTAATAAAAAATGCTATATCAGCAGGTATCGAAAAAATTCTAATGCCTGCGATTGACAGCGCTTCTTTGGAAGCCATGTTGAAAGTGGAGCAACAATTCCCTGATCATTGTATTGCCATGATGGGTTTGCATCCCTGTTATGTTAAAGAAAATTACAAAGCAGAATTAAAGCTGGTAGAAGAGTGGATTGCAAAAAGAAATTTCATTGCCATTGGAGAAATTGGTTTAGACTATTATTGGGATAAAACTTTTACCAAAGAACAACAACTTGTTTTTGAAACACAAATGCAATGGGCGCTTGATTTGCAATTGCCGATTGTCATTCATACCAGAAATGCAATGGGAGAAACCATTGAATTAGTCAAGCCTTTTGCAAAAAAAGGATTGCATGGGGTGTTCCATTGTTTTAGTGGAAGTAAGGAATCTGCAGAGCAAATTATTGGAATGGGTTTTCATTTAGGCTTAGGAGGTGTGTTGACCTATAAAAACGCTGGGGTGGCAGAAGCAATTAAAGACATCCCAATGGAGTATTTAGTATTGGAGACCGATGCGCCTTATTTAGCACCCGTACCTTATCGTGGAAAAACGAATGAGCCTTCTTATATGTTAGAAGTAGCAAAGAAATTAGCAGAAGTAAAATCGATGCCCTTACATGAAATTGCTGCTATCACGACAAGCAATGCGAAAAAGCTGTTTGGGTTGGAGATTCAGTAAATAAACCAATTATTTATTTTACATTTGCAATCCTTATAGAGAGGTGTCCGAGTGGTTTAAGGAGCACGCTTGGAAAGCGTGTATACGGCAACGTATCGGGGGTTCGAATCCCTTCCTCTCTGCAAAGCCTGTCACGAAAGTGACAGGCTTTTGTACTTCAAGGCTGCGTCACAAGCTCGCTTGTGTAAGCAGACGAGAAGTGCAAAAGCGAAATGAATGCGCAGCATTCGTTTGAAAGGCTTTGGTAAAAGAGCACTTTGCCGTCTTCCCGTATTTTTAAACTTTATTCTCCAAATTGATTTTCGCCTGTGCGATTCCGCAAATTTGACTAAAAATATAGACAGCCCCTGTGCTTAAAAATAAAGGATGATATAGTATATAATCTTTCGATTCTAATAGATAATTAAAATACAAAAACAACGAAAATACTAGTAAGAAAGATGCTGATAATTGTATCTTAAATTTTACAACGGAACTCAAATTCTTTTTTTTAACTAAGGGAATGATTATGACACCTGTTAAGCCACAGAATAAGCATAAAATTGAAGTAAATGTTATTGGAAGAATTAGCATTGATAATAACCCTAAAATCCATGGGATTGGGATTGCTAGGTCTGAACTTACTGTTATTAATATGCAACTATAACTTAGTATTTGGAACCATGGATTAGAAAAGGTTAATATAAATTGTCTCATAAAATGAATTAATTAATTAATTACAAGGTCCATTACTTGCACCTGCCTTGTTATTGCTTGGGGATAATTTTGCGTTTAAATTTCCTGTTAATTTGATGTTGTTAATTGTTTGATATAAAGCTGACGGACTGTTTTTCATGACAGATGTCCCAGCGGTGCTTATATGATTGCCATTGCCAATTGAGTTAAAAACATTCATGGCATAATCTACGCAATTATAATTAAACAGTTCATATAGATTATTCCCAAATGAAACAGCATTTTGTAAACCTTGATTAAATTGACTTTCAGATACATATATAGAATATTGGGCATCTATATCTCTATATTCATCATTGGCTAATTTAGATGGAACAGCAATGTAAGGCGCATTTAAACTAAAAGGTGGATTTTCGGAAGGATAAAATCCAAAATTTTGAGTAATCTGATTTCCTCCTGAAATTTTAGTGAATGTTAAAAAAACATGTCCTGCACTTGCTCCGAAGACGTTGTAAACAACCCAATTAGGATGTTCGTCAACAGGTACATCTGAATTTATAGTTACTTTGTAAACAGCCCCTTCATTAGTGATTGTTCCATAACAATCAATTAATTTCTGTAAATCTATTTTTAGTTTTTGTAATGGATCGTCAATATCTATTTGAATAATCATGTCATAACTTCCGTCAGACCCTGGCTCCAATGTTTCATTCACACTCACGTATTCATTTGGATTGCCGCCAACAATTATACTACCATTCATCCATATAATTCTTTTCAAGTTATTGGTAACATAAACATCAGTTAAATCCATTGGTGTATTAAATCCATCTCCCGCGTTTACTTTTTTAATAACATTATTGTTGCTTAAAGATTTAATATTATTTCGAATTTCAGTATTTAGAATCATTTTCCCGTTTTCTATATCATAGGTAATAATGTTTTTATTTTTCAAATCCGAAATTATTGCTTTCCCATTATAAAAGTTTAAAGTATTTCTTATGAATATTTCTCCACTCAAACTTAGTATTTTAGTCAAAACTACCTTGTTATTATTGTCTGTTTTTATAAAAATTTGTTTACTTGAATTTGTGTCTGAGTCAATAATATTTAATTTTACAAGATGACCACTATTGTCGATTAGTTCACATTGTTGAACAGAATTAAAATCGACTTTTAAAAAGTCTTCATAGTTTAAACTATCTTTTAGCATTTTTTTAATTTCCGATATATTTTTATCTTCATACTGGATTGCTTGTTCTTTTTTGCAAGATATTGATGTTATGGAAATAAACGCCAATAAGCCAATAATGGCAATGATTTTCATTTGATTGTATTTACTCGTAGCTTAGTTTATAGAAATAATTTCTACCGGGTCAAATTAGTATATATGCTATGGTTAGACTCTTTGATTAAGTCTATTTTAAGAATAAGTAGTTTAAATACAAATTTTTAGAAGCAATTAGGCAAATTAATATAAAATGTAACTTTCACAAATCACCAAGCGCTCAGTCCATTTTCCATTGACTTTAATTAAAACAATATTTCCATCTATAATTGCCCCCATCTCATAAGATACCAAACAGTATTGGTTGTTTTCAAAGAAATGAGGTTTTGAAATTTTTAGAATGGGTTGTTTAATTTCTTTAGCGTCAATGAAATTGATTAGTCTAACATGCTTTGAATTAGATATGAAACTGTTGTCTATTTCCAATGATGCACCTAGGTTTTTAAAATTGTCTGGACTAGTTGATAAACCCAAGCTGTCATTGAGTATTTTTGAAATGCCCTTTTCATTTCTACAAGCTAAATTAGTATTAAAGCTTTTGCCGCCTAGTTCTTTTAAAATATAAACTGGCATATTCCCCGCAATTCTTTGAATCAAGAAATCAATAATAGCAATTTGATCTTTTTTTTGTTCAGAAATTTTAAGTGTATTCTGAGCTAGGATATTGCTTGAGCATAGGGAGAGTAGGACTAGAATAGTAATTTTATTCATAATGATAGTTTAGCTTGCTAGCCTACAAAAAAGTTTAGATCTCCTTCCTATTCTCATCCATGCGCTCATTGTATTCCAATGGCTCATTTTTCCAATTCTTATTATATGATACAAACCAGCCTAACCAAATGGAGCGCGATAAACGCATTAAGATAGGTTGAATTAAAATCAATAAAACAATGGTGGTACCTAACCAGTAAAACATTCTGTTGTCATCCAATTCCCATGTCATGCCAATCAATACTTTCCATGCGACAAACATAGAAACAAAATACGCCACAGTCAACGCATAACTTACATAGCCAGTGCCGTAATAAAATCCTACTTCAATTTCAGTGGGCTGTCCACAAACTGGGCAGCGGTCATTCATTTTAGTGATCTTTGAAAGTTCGTAGGGGTTGGTAGAGGTGAATAAGGCGCCTTCTCTACATCTTGGACATTTATTAGTTAATGTGCTGTATAAGTAGCTTTTTTTCATACCGCAAAGGTATTGAAAATTAAGGAGCTATCAATTGTTCCATTTGGATCCCTCTAGAACCTTTGATAAGTAGGGTATGACCGCTGTATTGTTGCGCTTGAAGCCAAAGCTTGGCTTCTTGAACCGTATCAAAATAATGATACGGATGTGTGCATTGTTTGAACTCAGAACCCACTAACAAAACTTGTTCCCAGGCAGATTGTTTCAATTGATCAATGAGCATTTGGTGCTCCATTAAACTATCAGCACCTAGTTCTCTCATTCCGCCAAGACAAACAATTTTATTAGCCTTATTGAGTTTAGCGAAATTCTCCACCGCTAATTTCATGCTTGAAGGATTGGCGTTGTAAGCATCTAAAATCACTTCATTGTTTTTCCAATTCAATAATTGAGAACGGCTATTGGTTGGGATATAATTTTCAATAGCAGTTTTAATTTTCTCATTGGGTACTTTAAAATATTGTCCAATTGTTACAGCAGCTAACACGTTTGGCAAATTGTAATTACCTACTAAATGGGTATGTATTTGATCTATAGCAATACCTTTATTTATTTTTACGGTTAGCATGCCATTATCATCAATCGCTTCGCCTTGTATTTGTCCATTGAATTGACCGTAACCAATTCGATGAGGGATGCCTTGAGACATGGTTTGCAAATAATCATAGTCTTCCATGATAAATGCAGTACCATTATTATTGCTTAAAAAATCATACAATTCTCCTTTGCCTTTCTTGACACCCTCTTCGGATCCAAATCCTTCTAGATGTGCTTTACCACAATTGCTGATCATGCCATGTGTTGGTAAAGTATAGGCGCAATAACTTTCTATTTCGTGTAAATGGTTGGCTCCCATTTCAATCACAGCCATTTCTGCATTTTTTGGAATGCTAAGTAAGGTCAATGGTACGCCAATATGGTTATTTAAATTACCCTGTGTTGTAAAAGTGGTGAAATGACTTGCTAAAACAGTATAGACCAGTTCTTTTGTAGTTGTTTTGCCATTGCTACCTGTGATGGCAATAAATGGAATTGTAAATTGTTGGCGATGGTATTTTGCTAATTCTTGAAGCGTGGTTAATACATCTTTTACATGAATGAGTCGATCTTGAATGGCATCTCCGTATGGAATTTCCTCATCCACTATAGCATAGCTCGCGCCTGCTTCTAATGCAGCAAGTGCAAAAACATTGCCATTGAAATTGGGTCCTTTTAATGCGAAATATAGATCTCCTAATTTAAGCTTTCTGGTATCAGTGACTACAGATGGATGTGCACTATAAATGGTATATAATTCCTCGATTGATCCAAGCGTCATAGGAGTTGGGTTTAGCTTTTCGCCATCAATAAACAAGTAGCAGTTGCCACAAGACCTTCTTCTCTTCCAGTGAAACCCATTGTCTCAGTAGTGGTTGCTTTGATGGAAATATCTTTATTGCCAATGTGTAAAATTGAAGCAATACATTCTTGCATAGCAATAACATAAGGTTTAATCTTTGGTGCTTCTAAGCAAAGTGTGGCATCAATATTTACAATCTGATAACCTTCTGCTGTGATTAAATCATATGTTCTTTGTAATAAAATCTTGCTATCGATATTCTTAAATGCATTGTCGGTATCAGGGAAGTGTGTACCAATATCGCCTAAGCTTAATGCACCCAAAAGCGCATCGCAAATGGCATGTAATAATACGTCTGCATCGCTATGTCCTAGTGCTCCTTTGTGGTGGGGGATATGAATTCCTCCAATCCATAAATCTCTTCCTTCTACCAATTGATGAAAATCAATGCCAGACCCAATACGTAATTTCATTAAAAAATATTTTTTATTTTCTGCCATAAATTAGGCTGATCTTCTTTGGTATCTGGTGTATCCATGCCAAAAGCAGAAATAGCACATCTGAATCCAATTGTGCTGGAAGATTTATCTTGATCTAAATATCTTCTTGTTCCAGGGTTTAACCAATAAGGACGATCTCTCCAGCTTCCTCCTTTATACACCCTAGATTTATTTGAAATTAAGGTATTCGTTCCTGTTTCATAACTTGATGTAGAAGCGTCATCGCCATCTAAAACACTATTGCCTCTATATGGATTAAAATCATCCATGTCGATGCTATTCATTGGACGATAGATATCTGCTACCCATTCGTTCACATTACCACTAAGGTTATATAAGCCTAAAGGATTTTGTAAAAAGCTATTGATCTTGCTTGGGAAACCAGCACCATCATTGGCATAGCCAATCATGCCCATATAATCGCCACTTCCGTTTTTAAAATTCGCCATGAACATACCACGGCTATCTTTTTCTTTTTTGCTAATTCTTCCGGTTGGATTACTTCTTAATCCATCGTTTCCATTCGAGCTCCAAGGGTAAGGAGAATCAGAAGCTACGATACTCGCATTGGGTGTACCTGAGTTAGATCCCGCTTTTGGATTGTTGAAATTAGAAATATAGTTCTTGCCGCTAGATACTTTTGCTGCATATTCCCACTCTGCTTCCGTAGGCAATCTAAAGTCGGGAATTAAAACATAATCATCTAAGTTTTTATTCTTTGCTTTTGCTTTTGGAGGGATAGGTGTGCTTTTTTTATTGCTATCAACAAGGCTATTACTTGCTTCCATCTTTCCAATGTATGGTTTGGTAGGATCAATTAAGCCATATTTAATTAAAGTCTTTTCATTGGCTCTATCAGTTCTCCATCTGCAATAGGCATTTGCTTGTTCCCAGCTTACACCAACTACAGGATAATCATTAAAGGCCTTATTTCTAAAATAACCTTCAACCATTGGTTCATTGTATGCAAGGTCAGCTCTCCAAACTAAAGTGTCAGGAAGTGCTGCTTTAACAATTGAATCTTTGCCTAGAGGAATAAACACACGTTCAAGCCATTTTACATAATTTCTGTACTGTCTATTACTAACTTCATATTGGTCAATTCTAAAAGAACTCACAGTGACTCTGCGTAAATTATTGTTCCAATCACCCATGATATTTTCCTGATTCATCCCCATAGCAAATGTGCCACCTCTTATTAAAATGGTGCTATCGTATGGGTCATCTTTTGATGCAAATGCAACTTTATTGCTGTTATTGCTTTCGAATTGGGAGATCATTTTTGGGCCTAAAAAAAGTACCGCAAAAAATAATAATATGCTATTGATAAAATTCATCTGTATTGTTTAATCAGTTCTGTTTAAAATCTGCTGCGAATATACTTGCTTTTTCACTCATTTATTCAAATGCAAATAGATTCTTATGTTAGTAAAACCCTAATTTTAGGACATGAAACTGGGTGTTTTAACATTTTTTTTAATTGGATGCTGCTGTTCCCTTCCGGGATGGGGACAGGTAGGCATGCTCTCTAAAGGAAACTGGGTTAAAATTGCCGTGCCCAATGAAGGGGTTTATCAGCTCACTGGTGCCCAATTTAAAGCGATGGGTATCTCCGGAAAAGTGAATGCCAGTCAAGTCCAATTGTTTGGTATGGATTTAACCCGTTTGCAAGAAAGAGTGCCATTTGGATTGCCGGATAGTTTAACAGAATTGGCGATTGAGATACAAGATGGAGGAGATGGAATTGTAGATGATCAGGACAAGTTGCTTTTTTATGCACAAGGAAAATTCAATTGGATCAAGTCGAATCATTTTGAAGCACCCATTCGTCAAAAAATCACGAGTAACGACTCCTTGTATTTTTTCCTTCGTGTTGGAACAAATGGAAAAAGAGTAACTACTAATACCAACTCAAATACGGATTCTAAATTAGTACAAACTTTTCCAGCAATTTGGTTGATTGAAAAAGATAGCATCAATATTTTAAGCAGTGGAAAAACCTGGTTAGGGGATCCGATGGGGACTGGAATTGGCAAGAAACTTAGTTTGACATTTCCATTGAATATGGAGGGGTTGCAATTCAATGCACCAGTTGTCTTACAAAGCCAATTAGCTGCAACTACTTACCAAACAAATGCCAATTTCTCTATCAAATTGAATGATCAACTATTGAATACAAGCAGCTTGAATCCTGTTTCAGGTTTTATTTTTGACGATGCATATAAAATTAGATTCGACAGTCTTTCAACTTGGTTGGATGTAAATAAAGTACTTAAAGCAGGACAGCTCTTAACCTCCATGAATTTGCAGGTGGATTTTAATGCACCTACAACAGCCACAGGTTGGATTGATTACATTGCTTTGCATGGGCAAAGAAAGATAGGATACTGGGGTAATACCAATTTTGGGTTTGATTATTTTAACCAAAGTGTCACCAATCAATACCTGACATTTGAAGTACAAAATGCAAGTAATCAAACGAGGGTTTGGGAGGTGAGTAGTTGTTTACAGCCAGTGTCAATGTCAGTGCAATTGGACAATAATGCTGTCGCAAAATTTACTTCTACAGATACAACACACCGCTATTTTTATGTCTTTGAAGCGAATAAGATTCAAACAGCACAGGTGTCAAGTTATATCATTAGTGACAGTAGTTTCTCTGTCCATCCAGTTGATTATATCATTATTACGGCACCTGATTATTACCCAGCAGCAAAAGCGCTTAAATCATTTCATGAAAAACAAAATGGATTTAAAGTTGGGATAGTGAATGCGGTACAAATTTTCAATGAAATGTCCAGTGGGCAAACGTCTCCAGTTGCTATTAGGAATTATTTAAAATATATCATTGAGCAATCGAAAGTAAAAAATCAGCCAAAGCCTAAGTATGTTTTGTTGTTGGGTATGGGTAATTTTAATACGCAAAAAATCCAATTAAATAAAGAATTGCCTGTCTATACAAGTGATGTGTCTAATGCAATTTTAACTTCATACAGTACGGATGATTTTTATGCCATACAAAAATCGGGGGATCAAATTCAATATGCACAATCAATTGATTCTATTGGACTGGCCATTGGCAGGATTCCTGCAAGAACTATAGCTGAAGCGGACAGGATGGTGGCGAAACTAATTCAATACCAAACGAGCAAAAAAATGGGTCTTTGGCAAAACCAATTAACTTGGATTGCAGATGATGCAGATTATAATTTACATCTGCAGGATGCAGAAGAAATAGTGAGTAATTTGAATGCGAAAACATTTAACTGGAATCATCGGAAATTGTATCTGGATTTATTTAAGGCAAGTCAAACGCTTACTGGTGCAACCTATCCTGACGTCAACAAAGCAATTCAAGAATCAGTACAAGCTGGCACATTGGTATTAAATTATACAGGACATGGAAATTATTTACGACTAACAGAAGAGGCGGTGATTTCTAAATCGGAAATGCAATCATGGAACAATGCAGGCAAGCTGCCAATTATGGTCACGGCTTCTTGCGACTTTGCACCTTATGATCAGCCTGCTGTTATGCCAATCGGATTTGATGCATTGATGCAAAATGATAAAGGAATTATTGCATTGGTAGCAGCAAATAGACTCGTATTTGCTTATAGTAATAAGCAGATCAATGATGCTTTTATGCAGGCCTTATTATTGCCTGATACAAATGGCAAGTTCATGCCAATTGGTCAAGCATTGCAAGTGGCAAAACAATATAATTTTAGTAGAAACGGAGACCGACTAAATGCATTTAAGTTTGGTTTAATGGGAGATCCAGCAATGCGCATTGCACAACCAAAATATCAGATTCAATGTACAGCATTGAACCAATTACCTTGGACCGACTCCTTATATATGAAAGCGGGAGAAAAGTATACCATCAAAGGAAAATTAACTGAAAAAAATCAAGCGATTCAACATTTCAATGGCTTTGTCGAAATGGTTTTATGGGATGCGCCTAGTACAAAAAAAACCTTAGCAAATCAATCCACTAGTCAGCCTGTAGAAATTCAAACGCAAGAGCAGGCTATTTTTAAAGGAAAGGCAACAGTACAAAATGGGGTCTTTGAGATGAGTTTTATTGTCCCTGTTACTATGCCAAGTTCAAATACTGCTTCATTGAAATTGCAACTTTATGCGTACAATGACACAGCGGATGCTAGCATACAATATCAATCTATTTACATTCAAGGTGCAGTAACACAAAATCAATTAGATACCATTGGACCAAGAATCAATGCTTATATCAATACACCATTTTTTAAATCTGGAGATTGGGTAAGTACACCAGCTAATTTATTTGTCACATTAAATGACAGTGCAGGGATTCTTTCATCTGGTAATGAATTAGGACACGATTTAAAATTAATAATAGACGATACGGTAGCTGTAAGTTATAATCTGAATGACTTTTTTACATACGATCTGAATCAGTATCAATCAGGTATGATTCAATATCCACTTCCAGTTTTGGCTGAGGGTAAACATCGATTGATTATCAAGGCATGGGATCTTTTAGGTAACGTCTCCAAGGACACCATTTGGGTTGAAGTACCAGGCGCAAAAAATAAGCAGCTTCGTAATCTACATATTGCACCTAATCCTGTACAAAATCACGCAAGGATTAGTTTCGAGGTTAAAAATGTGCTTGATCCTCTACAAGTGCAATTAGAAATATTTGATGCCAGTGGCAGGGTACATTTTTCAACTAGGCAAAGCCTTCAACCCGCTGGCAATCGGGTGGTGATTGATTGGGATGGGCTTTCCTCAAATGGCACAATCCTACCGCCTGGGAAGTATTATTATAAAGTCGTGGTAAGTCAAAATGGGTTATCCGAACAATTAATAAATACATTATTAAAGTTTTAAATATTGATTTCTAAGGTTATCTTTACTTAGAATCTTAATAGATAGGAGTATGATAAAAATTGCCTCATTTAAAATAGCTATCAGTGTAATTGTATTTTTTGTAGTTGGTTCGGTTACAGCACAAACCTCTCTCAAATTACAAAGTACCGCCGTGCCATTTATGATGATTTCTCCAGATGCAAGATCTGGTGGAATGGGTAATTTGTCTATCGCGATGTCACCAGAGGCCAATGACCTTTTTGGGAACACTGCAAAGATCCCATACATGAATAACAATCGTGGTTTTCTAATCAATTACACACCATGGTTAAAAGACTTAGGATTGAATGATGTCTATTTGGCAAGTGCAGGATATTTCAAAAAAATCAATAGTTACAGCGGCATCAATAGTTCATTGCGTTTTTTTAGTTTAGGTAATATTGATTTCACAGATGAGTCAGGAACTTCTACCTTGCCCTCGCAAAGGCCTTCCGAATTTAGTTATGATTTTGGATACAATATTTTATTAACTGATGCATTGAGCATGGGGGTAACTTTAAGGTATATTCATTCAAGATTAGTTCAGGGTTCATATGGAACGAATGGCACCAATTACAAGGCAGGTAACACTTTCGCGGGGGACATTAGTTTATTTTATAAGCAAAATGAAGACTTGGAAGGATTTCATGCTGGTTTAGTGTTGTCTAATTTAGGGGGCAAAGTGAGTTACTCAAACGAGTCAAAAAATAAATATTTTATCCCTGCAAATATTGGTTTAGGTGTCGCTTATTTGAATCGATTTGATCAAGAAAATTCATTGGAAATGGGGGTGGATGTAAATCGCTTGATGGTGCCTGCTAGTCCAATTGGTAATGACCCAGAAGTGGTTGATCAATATTTTTCTCAATCGGTTGTATCCAGTTGGTTTAATTCATTTTCGAATAAATATGGCATGCCATTGTCTGAATCTTTAAAAGTATCAATTGGTGCTGAATACAATTATGCAGATCGTTTTCATTTAAGGGCTGGCTATTTTGTAGACAATAATAAGAACCTAGGAAGTATGCAATATTTTACGGTAGGTTCTAGTTTCCAATACCAGCAATCAAAATTCAATATCTCCTATTTGGTGCCTACTGGGGGTGGAATTACAAGAAATCCATTGTCAAACACATTGCGTTTTGGATCGATATTTTACTTCTAAATAATTTGTTAACTAAAGCCCACTGGCTTCCATTTACCTGCTTTTTTAACTACTTTTGTAGCACATGTCTACAATCATTCCCATTGTTAACCACAGTCATCATCCTTTGCCGGCCTATGCAACGGAGGGGTCCTCTGGTTTAGATTTACGCGCTTTTATTACAGCACCCATTCAGTTGGCGCCCTTAGAACGTATTTTAGTTCCCACTGGTTTACATATTGCGCTACCAAATAACTGGGAGGCTCAAGTTAGACCAAGAAGTGGTTTGGCGATTAAGCAAGGGCTTACTTGTTTAAATACCCCGGGTACCATTGACGCAGATTACAGGGGAGAGATCAAAGTTATTTTAATCAATTTGTCCAATGAACTTCAAGTCATTCAAGACGGTGATCGTATTGCGCAAATCGTATTTCAAAAAGTAGAAAAAATGGAATGGCAATTGGTAGAAAGTTTAGAGACAACCCAAAGAGGTGAAGGTGGTTTTGGGCATACTGGTAAAATATAAAAATAGCAAATGCGCATAATAAAAAATAGTCTTTGTTTGATTTTGGTACTCTTTAGTGTGGCATGTGCTAACGTTAAGAAGGTACAAGTGATACAAGATGCATTGTCTGTAAAGTCATTGCCAGATTCAGCCGCATTGGCAGAAAAAGCAAGATTAGATTCTGTCTTAATGGTAGAGGGAATTGTGCATAATATTGCACATACAAAGATCAGCTTCAATACCATGAATGCAAAGTTGAAAATGGATTATGAAACAAGCAAGAACAAGGATAGTTATATCGCCAACTTAAGTATACAAAAAGATAGTGGGATGTATATCACTATCAGAGGTGCGATGGGAGTGATAGGATTAAAAGCATTCATCAATAAAGACAGCGTTGTTTTGGTTTTCCCTTTATCTAAAAAAACAGAACGTCACCCATTGTCCTATTTACAAGAAGTCGTAAAAATCCCTTTAACTTATCAAACCATCGAGGATTTAGTCATCGGCAATCCTATTTTCATGGATAGCATTGATATTGTTTCCTATAAAGTCATCAATGAAAGATTGCAAGTGAGCTTAATGGGGAAATTATTTAAAAATCTAATCATCCTTAGTGAGGACAATACTAAATTGGTGCAATTGAAATTGGATGACGTGGATGTTGCGAAACATAGAACCTGTGATATCAATTACAGTCAACATACTTTGGTGAACAATACGCAGTTCCCATTATATAGAACCATCTCCATCAATGCGCAATCCAAATTGGATATAGGAATGGAAATAAAAGAATTTAATTTTGACGAACCTTTGAAATATACTTTTGCTGTACCAAAACTAGGCAGACGTAAATAAAAAGCGAAAAAACGAACTCTATGATTAAAAAGTGGTCCATATTTATCTGCTTATTTTTAGCTTGCTTCTTTCACAATGCAATAGCACAAAATGGCAATTCAAGAGACGATTTACAAAAGCAAGCGCAGTCATTGCAAAGAGAGTTAGACGATTTAAACAGATTGCTAGATCAAACTAAAAAGAATAAGAAAAGTTCATTGGCTCAACTAGCTGTGATTAGAAATAAAATTTCAAAAAGAGAAGCATTGATTAATGGCATTGCAAAGCAGGTCAAGTTATTAGACGATGCTATTCAGACCAATCAACGGGATGTAAGGAGGTTGAATAATGAACTGGATACCCTAAAATATAGATACGCTAAGAGTATCGTATTTGCTTATCAAAGTAGAAGCGGTTACGAATACCTGAATTTTTTATTTTCTGCAGGAAGTTTCAATGATGCAGTTAAACGTATCACTTATTTAAAAAGTTATCGTCAGAATAGAGAAGCACAAGCCATGGCCATTGGTCTATCTGAACAAAACTTAAAATCTAAGATCAATGTTTTGAGTGAGAATAAACAAGATCGCCTAAAAACATTGTCTGCACAAACTGTACAATTAAAAGTTTTGCAAGATGACCGAAAGGAGCAGGACAAAGTTGTAAAGCAGTTAAAAAGTAAAGAACAAGAAATCACAACACAGGTAAGACAAAAAGAGGCACAACGTAGAAAAATGCAAGCTGCGATTGCTGCAGTCATTAAAAGAGAAATGCTCGAAGCTCAGAGAAGAGAGAATGAGCGTCTTGCTAAATTAAAAGCCGCCAATGCTTCGAATAATAAAACAACAGCTTCAACAGACGCAAAGCCAAAATCAATACCAAGTGTAGGTAAAGTGGAAGGTGGATTAAAGAGTACAACCAGCAATCGTCCATATTCGGCACTTGAAACAACCGAAGAAGGCAGAGAGACTTCTATTTCTTTTGAAAATAACAAAGGTGGTTTACCTTGGCCTGTTGCTTCTGGTATTGTCAACATCCGCTTTGGTGTGGAAAGTATTCCAGGTACTAAATTAGATCGTAAAAGTGATGGCATAGAAGTGGCAGTACCAAAAGGCACGGCAGTCAAAAGTGTTGCCAATGGTGTCGTAGTATATGTGGGAGACGTGAATGGAGACAAGACTGTTTTGATTAAACATGGTAAATATTTTACTGCATTTTCATGCCTAAGCAGTGCTACTGTTTCTAGTGGACAAGAAGTTAGAGCGGGTACCGTAATCGGACGATCAGGTATCAATTTAGATGGCGAAGGGGCTGTCTTATTTTCAATTTGTAATGAAAAAGCGGTATATTATGATCCTGAAAATTGGCTAAAGCCTAAAAGATAGCCATGTTCAGGTATTAAAATTACCAATCATGTCCAAATGTATCTTAGCATTAGATCAGGGAACGACTAGCAGTCGCGCCATTTTGTTTGATCACGAAGGTCAAATTATCACCATCGCTCAAAAAGAGTTTACGCAATATTTTCCTTCACCAGGATGGGTAGAACACGATCCAATGGAAATTTGGAGTACTCAAATTGGTGTCGCTTCTGAGGCGATCAATAGACAAGGTGCTCAACAATATGAGATTGCTGCCATCGGTATAACCAATCAGCGAGAAACAACGCTCTTGTGGAATAAAAAAACGGGCAAACCCATTTATAATGCCATTGTTTGGCAAGACAGGAGAACTGCCGATTATTGTGATCAATTAAAACTAGCTGGCAAACAAGCACTCATTCAAGAAAAAACTGGTTTAATCATTGATGCTTATTTCTCCGCTTCTAAAATCAAATGGATTTTAGACCATGTGGAAGGCGCAAGAGAATTGGCAAATAAAGGGGAGCTCTGCTTTGGTACAATAGATAGCTGGCTTGTTTGGAATTTAACAAACGGCAAAGTGCATGTTACAGATGCGACCAATGCATCCAGAACGATGCTTTTCAATATTCATGAATTGGTTTGGGATAAAACATTATTAGCGCTATTCGATATTCCAGAATCAATTTTACCTGAAGTAAAAAGTAGTAGTGAAGTTTATGGACATACTAATTTACTAATCACAAATCAAAACATTCCAATCGCTGGAATTGCTGGAGATCAACAAGCTGCTTTATTTGGTCAAATTTGTACCAAGCCGGGGATGGTTAAAAACACTTATGGTACTGGTTGTTTTATGCTAATGCATACTGGAGAGAAAGCGGTTAGTTCAAAAAATAATTTATTAACGACAATCGCCTTGCAAAGAAATGGTAAAACATTTTATGCATTGGAAGGAAGTGTTTTTATTGCAGGAGCAGTGGTGCAATGGTTGAGAGATGGCTTACATTTAATTAGGGACGCAAATGAAATAGAAGCGCTTGCATGTCAAGTGGAAGATACAGATGGGGTGTATATGGTGCCTGCATTTGCTGGATTAGGAGCTCCCTACTGGAACCAACATGCAAAAGGTACAATCTCGGGTATTACAAGAGGTACAACTGCAGCCCATATTGCGCGCGCTGCTTTGGAAAGTATTGCCTACCAAACTTATGATGTATTAAAAGCAATGGAAGCGGATGCGCATATTCCTATTTTAGAATTAAGGGTAGATGGTGGGGCGACAAAAAATAATTTATTAATGCAATTTCAATCAGACTTGTTAAACACGAATGTAATTCGTCCAACAATGATCGAAACCACTGCATTAGGAGCAGCTTATTTGGCAGGGCTAGCTGTTGGATTTTGGAAGGACGAGGCGAACTTGTCTACAAAGTGGGTGGTAGATCAAACTTTTGAACCATTGAAGGATAAAGAAACAATACAAAACGGAATTAAGGGTTGGCAAAAAGCAATTCAAATGACAAATCAATAATAGTATGATGACACCTTTTATAGCTGAATTTATAGGCACCGCTATCGTGATCACCATTGGCAATGGTGTAGTTGCAAATGTAATTTTGCCAAAAACAAAAGGGCAAAATGGAGGATTGGTTGCTATTGTGCTTGGATGGACGATGGCTGTTTTTATTGGCGTCTATTTTTCAAGTAAAATAAGTGGAGGGCATTTAAATCCGATGGTGACCATCTCTCTAGCAACAGCAGGCAAGTTTGCTTGGGCTTTAGTGCCGACTTATATTTTAGCTCAATTATCAGGTGCAATGGTTGGCGCTTTTGTTGTTTGGATGTTGTATAAAGATCATTTCAATGAGACAGAGGATCAAGCAACAATTTTAGCATGTTTCTCAACTGGACCAGCAATTAGAAATTTGCCCCAAAACTTTATAGTGGAGACTTTTGCAAGTTTTGTGTTTATGTTGTCCATTTTTTACATCCAACCAGCTGCATTAGAAATGGGGGCATTAGGGGCAGTTCCTGTGGCTTTGCTGGTAGCGGGAATAGGATTTGGATTAGGAGGGCCTACTGGCTGGGCCATCAATCCGGCTAGAGATTTTGGTCCAAGAATGATGCATAACCTGTTGCCAATCAAGGGGAAAGGGCGTAGTGACTGGGCCTATTCCCTAATTCCTATTCTTGGCCCTATCGTAGGGGGAATATTAGCAAGTATTATCTACTTACATTTTTTGCAATAAAGTCTCAAATCCATACCTTTGCAGCCGAAATGGAGTATATCCATTTTCGCCTCTTAAAAGGGGGTTGTAAAAACAATTAACAATATGGCAACAACAGGTAAAATCAAACAAA
>ERZ650308.286-NODE-286-length-26836-cov-21.072962_pt1 | contig 26836 bp, 25 predicted proteins | sample MGYA00376244_ERZ650308 | MGnify/ENA primary metagenome ERZ650308 (study PRJEB26733, sample SAMN07839295) | wastewater metagenome | biome: small river; feature: stream; material: water | place: USA: North Carolina | collected 2016-04-26 ... | reverse complement strand
AATTAAGATTAAATAGCATTGAACCTCCCGAAATTCGGGAGGTTTTTTTATCGCCAAATCATTTAGTAAATTTGTTTATGAGTGAATACATCCATATTGGAAAAATTGTAGCAGCACATGGTCTTGCAGGTCATCTTATTGTAGAACATGCTTTAGGTACACCTATTCACTTTAAAGGGATCGACGCTATTTTTATAGAAAAAAATGCGTCTAGCTTTATTCCCTATTTCATTCAATCGGCATCTGCCAAGACAGATAGTTTAACCCATTTACAAGTTGAAGGTATTACCACAAGAGAAGCTTGTAGTATTTTGATTGGGAAAAAGGTTTGGTTGCCACAAGCAGAGTTTCAATTGCTAGTTGATAAAAGTTCCCCACTTTCTTTATTGGGGTATATGGTAGTTGAAAAAGGAATTGAATTAGGTAAGATAGAAGAAGTAATTGAACAACCACATCAATTGATGGTCACCATTTTATACCAAGGCAATGAAGCCTATATCCCTTTACACGAGGAAAGTCTGAAAGGGGTAGATCATGCAAAAAAGCAGGTCAATGTTCTGTTACCTGACGGCCTATTGGATTTATATACCGACATAGAGGCGGAATAGTAGTTTAATAACGCAATTGAATTTCCATTTTTCGTTGATTTTTACATCGTAAAAAAAATAAACTAAAAAAATCATATATAAGTCTACTAAATTAGTAGAGAATATGTACCTTTGTTTTTCAATCATAAAAAGGAATACAATGAGTTTAAGATTAGGAGATATAGCGCCAGATTTTCAAGCAAAAACAAGTATTGGGGATATTAGCTTTCATGAATACCTAGGGGATAGCTGGGGTATTTTATTTTCGCATCCAGCAGATTTCACGCCTGTTTGTACCACAGAACTTGGAAGGACTGCTGCACTACAAGATGAATTTGCAAAAAGAAATGTAAAAGTGTTGGCATTGAGTGTGGATGGAGTTGAAAGCCATCAATCCTGGATCAATGACATCAATGAAACACAACATGTTCAAGTGGGTTTTCCAATTATTGCAGACGAAGACAAGCATATTGCAGGACTGTATGACATGATTCATCCTAATGCATCTGAAACCTTTACGGTGAGATCTTTATTCATTATTGGTCCTGATAAAAAAATAAAATTGACTTTAACTTACCCTGCATCAACAGGTCGAAATTTTGTAGAAGTATTAAGGGTGATTGATTCCCTTCAGTTGACAGCAAATTATAGTGTGGCCACACCAGCAAATTGGGTAGATGGTGAAAAAGTAATTGTAGTTCCCGCAATTAAAACTGAAGATGCTATGGTGAAATTTCCTAAAGGTGTTGAAGTTGTGAAGCCTTATTTACGCTATACGCCGCAGCCAAATAAATAAAAAATTATCCATTCCACTTGTCCAACTGTTTGATCGTCGCAGCCAGATCTTTTGGGAGGGGTGCTTCAAATGCAAATTCTTTTTCATTAAAAACAAGTTTCAAGGTATGTGCATGTAAAGCATGCCTTGCTAGTAATGGCTTTTCCTCGTCTTCAGATTTGCTTAATTTGAAATTCTTTTTCTTGATGCTTGAGAGTAATAATTTTTCTCCATCGCCATAAATTTCATCCGCAACAATTGGATGGCCAATTTGTTTTGCATGAACTCTAATCTGATGCGTTCTTCCAGTATGAATTTGAAAAGAGACCAATGCATAGCGTTTATAGTAGGTCACCACTTCATAAGTAGTTAAGGCAGGCTTGCCTTTTACGTGGATATACATTTGCCCTTTTTTAATAGGGTGCTCCATGATGGCTGCATCAATTGTACCTGTTTGTTCTGGACGACCCATCACCAATCCCAGGTATTTTTTTTCGATTGTTCTGCCTTCAAATAAAACGCTCAAAGCTTTATGCGCTTCAGCATTTTTTGCAAATATAATTAGGCCACTAGTTGCTTGGTCCAATCGGTGAACAGTGAAAATACTGCCATATTTATCTTGTAAAAGGGACTTGATAGAAAGTTCTTTTCCGAAACGGTCTGGAATACTCAAAACTCCAGCAGGTTTATTGATGACAATCATGTCTTGGTCCTCAAATAATATATCTAGCATCCCTTACTTACTTGCTTTTCTTGTAAATGACTTGTTTAAGAATTTCAATGTTCTTACTTCTTTTTCAGCTAAGAATCTCCACTTGCCACGATCCACATTCTTCTTGGTTAAATTGGCAAACATGACTCTATCTAAATGTCTTACATCGTATCCAAGGTGTTCGAATATCCTTCTAACAATTCTGTTCCTTCCGCTGTGAATTTCAATTCCAATCACGTTTTTAGAAGTATTGGATAAATAACTGACTGCATCTGCAGCAATAAATCCATCTTCTAATTCTATACCTGTTGCGATGGTTTCTAAATCAGCTTTTGTTACCGGTTTATCTAAAGTTACTTCATAGATTTTTTTAATTTCATAAGATGGATGGGTTAGCTTTTGAGCCAAATCACCATCGTTCGTTAAAATTAAAACGCCTGTTGTGTTTCTGTCCAAACGACCAACAGGAAACATTCTTTGAGTGGTCGCATTTTTTATGATATCTAAAACAGTTTTTCTACCTTCTGGATCATTTGCTGTACAGATATAATCCTTAGGCTTGTTCAATAAGATATACACAGGAGTTACTTGCAATTGCAATACTTTCCCTTTCAATCTTACAACGTCCCTGTATTGTACTTTATAGCCTGGCTCAAGTACCGTATCACCATTGACAGTAATATGACCAGATTTTACTAATTCTGCTGCTTCTCTTCTTCCACAAGTACCCGCATGTGCTATGTATTTATTGAGCGGCATTTGCTCGTGTGGCATATCATCATTGGCAGTGACTTTGCCAATACTTGCTGTTCTTTTTGCGTCTGCACGATCCATCGATTCTGGCGTTCTTTTTGGAGCACCTGATCTTGGACCAGCAGTTCTTGGTCCGGTTGATTTTTGAAGTTCACCATATTTAGGTGCATCGGTTGATGCTTTTGAAGGTCCTTTTGATGGGGCCGACTTTGCTCTCAATGGAATAGAATATTTTGGAGGACCTGTCACAAATTCTTTTTTATCGTAACCTCCTTTCTTATCAAAGCCACTCTTCTTGTTGTTCCCTAATGGCTCTACAGCAATACCTCTTTCAATATCTTTTTTTCTTTGGCGTGCAGCTTCACCTGCAGCCCTAGCATCTTTTTTTGCTTGCTTTTTTTCTTGTCTATATTCTTCTTTAACAGCACTTCCTTTTTTCTTATTGGCAAACTTGTCAAAGTTGTCGGATCTTTTCGCTTTCATTGGATGCTGTATTAATTGTCTTTATTAGCTAACTGTCCACAAGCCGCATCAATGTCTTTACCACGACTTCTTCTGATACGAACGTTCACTCTATTTTTTTGTAAAATTTCTACAAATGTCTCAAATCCCTCTTCGTCTGGTTTGTCAAAAGGAAAACGATCAATTGCATTGTATTCAATGACATTGATTAAGTCTGCAGGTACTTGTCTGTAAATTTTCACCAATTCCATTGCGTCTTTTTCGCTATCATTGAAGTCCTTGAATAAAATATATTCAAAAGTAATTTCGTTCCCGGTTTTTTTGTAGAAATAGTTAAGCGCTTCAATCAATGCTTCAATGTTATTGCTTTCATTGATGGGCATAATTTCATTACGCTTCTTATCATTAGCAGCATGTAGTGATAACGCCAATTTGAATTTAACTTGGTCATCTCCTAATTGCTTAATTTGTTTTGCAACACCAGCAGTTGAAACGGTGATACGTCTAGGGCTCATGCCCAATCCTTCTGGTGAAGTGATTTTCTCAATAGCCTTCAATACATTCTTATAATTCAATAATGGCTCACCCATCCCCATGAAAACAATATTGGATAAATTTTGATCATAGGTTTTTTCAACCTGTTGTTTGATCATCACTACTTGGTCATAAATTTCATCGAAATTCAAGTTTCTGCTACGCTCCATATAACCTGTAGCACAAAATTTACAACTAAGGCTACAGCCAATCTGAGACGATACACAAGCTGTCTTGCGCAAAGTTGTTGGAATCAATACGCCTTCAATCATATGGTCGTCAAAAGTTCTGAACCTTGTTTTAAGTGTTCCGTCACTACTCATTTGAGTTGTATCAATCGAAAGTGCTGGCAAAGTGAAATTTTCCACTAATTTTTTGCGTAAATCCAGGCTTAAATTGGTCATTTCGTCAAAGCTATGGGCGTGTTTTTGCCATAACCATTCTACAATCTGCTTTACCCTAAAAGGTTTTTCTTCTATTTTCGCTATAAATCGTTCAATCTCAGCGACCTCTACTGCCCTGATATTTGGTCTTGTTTTCTCCATACTGCAAAGATACTTGATCAAGTCTGTTTAGATTCAATTATTTCTATTGGAAACTCAATAAAAGGCGCTATTTTAGGTATCTCAAAACTTAAATCAACTATTATGAGAAAATTATGCTTTTTGACCTTGGTTTTAATGGGTGCTTTTATGTCAGTAAATGCCCAAACAGGTCCTTTGAATGATTATTTAGGCAAATATATTTTTGCAGAAGGAAGTCCAGTAGCCGAAGTTTCTTTAACAATAGAAGATTCTAGTTTGGTTATCAATTCTGCAATGGGCTCAACTTCATTGGAGAAAAAAGGAGTGGATAGTTTTTATTTAGCGACCTACGATGCTTTGGTGATTTTCAAAAGAAAAGAAGGTAAAGCCGTGGAGACAATTAGCATTTTTGTTCAAGGCATGGAATTGATTGGCAAAAAAGAAGCAGGCGCTGTTGCGTTGAAAGAAGATGAGTTCTATGCTACTTTTTGGACCAAACTCAACCACTAATTTTTTAAAATTCCATTGTAGCAAGTGCTTCAAATGGAATGGTTTGTTGTGTACCGGTTGTTAAATTTTTAAGGGTGCATTCTTTTTTACTCAACTCGTCGGATCCGATGATAATGATATTAGGAATACCTTTCTTTTCAGCATATTTAAATTGCTTGTCGAATTTACTCTTGTCTGGGTAGATTTCACAAGCAATTTTTTTTGCTCTCAATGTTTCCATTAAATGATATGCTTCTTTTGCTTCTGCTTCACCTAAATTAAAAAATAATATTTTTGTGTTTTGTTCAACTGAAGCAGGGAAGAGTTGCTTTTCTTCAAGCACGTCGTAAATTCTGTCCACGCCAAAGCTAATGCCCACGCCAGGTACATTCGGCACGCCAAATAAACTGGTCAAGTCATTGTACCTTCCGCCGCCACCAATACTGCCCATTTGTGCGTCAATTGCTTTCACTTCAAAAATCAAACCAGTATAATAATTTAGACCTCTTGCCAATGTGAAATCTGCTACTAAATTTTTTGCCAATCCGCTTTGCGCATGATAGTCCAAAACATATTGTATTTCTTCAATTCCTTTTGCGGCATTTTCGTTGCCACTCAAAAGCGTGCTGAGTTGTTTTAATTTTGCTTCATTGGTTCCGTCAATTTCCAAATAGGCTTGAATGGTTTTTTGCTGTGCTGCCGTGAAGCCTTTGCGATCTAATTCCTCTGCTACTTTTTCCCAACCTATCTTATCTAGCTTATCAATTGCAATCGTTAAGTCAATCATTTTTTCTTCTCCGCCACAAACTTGTGCAAGGCCCAATAAAATTTTACGATTGTTTAATTTAACCTCCACTTCTAAGTTGAGCTGTTTAAAGACAGTTAAGTAGATAGCAGTTAATTCTACTTCATTCAATAAGCTATCTGATCCAACAATGTCTGCGTCACATTGATAGAACTCTCTATATCTGCCTTTCTGTGGTCGATCTGCTCTCCAGACTGGCTGAATTTGATAACGTTTGAAAGGGAAAGTGAGCGCGCCGTGGTGCATGGCTACATATCTAGCAAATGGGATGGTTAAGTCGTATCTTAAAGCTCTTTCTGTGATTTGAGTGGAACTTTTTCCGTCTAATATTTTCTGAAATCCTTCTCCGGTAGCCGCGGCTTTTTGTGGGTTATCCAATCCGTTGTTTAATATTTTGAAGATCAGTTTGTCTCCTTCCTCACCATATTTGCCCATCAAGGTGTCCAATTGTTCCATAGCGGGTGTTTCCAGCGGCTGGAACCCATATAATTCAAATACAGTACGAATCGTTTGGAAGATATACTGTCTTTTTTGAACAGTTGCTGCATTAAAATCTCTTGTGCCTTGTGGTAGCGAAGGTTTACTCATGAACTCAAATTTGGCTGTAAAGATAATTTTTTAAATCGTTACCATGTTAATTGTTTAATTTGCTTTTCAAAATTGACGCATATGGAAGAAAGAGAAAAATCTGAAAGGTCTTATCGTTTTTTTAGACGTATTTATGACTTCTCCATGTCTACATTAATTCTTGGAATTGGTCTGCTATTGCTAGGGGCTAAATACTTCAAAATGGACATGGTATTGAATATTGATAATGATTTTAGGCTCATTTTTGGCACCATGTGCCTGTTTTATGGTGGATTTAGGCTCTTTAGAGCTGTGAAACAAGATTATTAATGCTTTCAAGCAACAAAATAGCACTTATGAGATCTTTATTTTCAGTATGGATATGCCTTCTTTTATTTGCTTCATGTACCAATAGCCTTGAAAAGGCGCAGGATACACCCAATGAAGGTTTCATTCGAATTTCAGTAGAGGAGAGTTTTAGGCCTTTTATGGAGGAGCAATTAAAAGTGTTTTTAGAGAGTAATCCAAAGGCAAAAATCGAGGCAAGCTATAAATCAGAGATTGATTGTTTTAAAGACTTAGCCAATGATAGTACAAGGATGATTTTCGTCACCCGTGGCTTGAACAAACAAGAGCAGGTTGAATATAAAAAAAGCCTAAGTTACAATCCTAATTTTGCGATTTTAGCCTACAATGCAGTGGCAGTATTGGTGCATAAGTCGGCCAAGGATTCTGTTTTTAGTTTAGACGAGTTGAGTCAAAGACTTACAGGAAAGTCCGATAAAAAAGTGGTGATGGATGGCAATAATTTAACAGGCATCATTCGCTTTTTAAAAGACAGTTTGGTGAAGGATGCAGGGTTAGGAAAAAATGTGGTTGCTGCAAATGGCAGCAAGGAAGTGATAGACTATATCGCTACACATGATGATGCCATTGGGTTTGTGGGGATGAATTGGATCGGTGACGGTTATGATCCTGCACAAGTTGAATTACGAAAGAAAGTAAAATTAGGTTTAGTAGAGTGTACGCAATGTATTGAAAAAGGTTTTTTCTCCAAGCCATCTCCTGCTACAATTAGTAAGGCGCAATATCCGCTTACATTACCTATTTATTATATTTTAAAAGAAAATGCAGCAGGCTTGGGCACTGGATTTTTAAACTTTCTAAGTTTGGAAAGAGGGCAGCTAATTTTTAAGCGTTCATTTTTGGTGCCAGCGAAAATGGGCTTTAAAAAAAGGAATAGTTTGCTAGAATAGTTGTAAATGCTAACAAGTTTTAGTAGAATTAACTAAAAATTAAATCGAATTCTTGCGAAAAAATTAATATTTTTAGACTTCTCAAAGTTGATTCTTAAAAGAGCAACTTTGGTTCCCCTGTTTTTCTTCGAATTATTCGCGAAATGAGGGTTTTGAAATGAGCATAATTTATAAAATACAAAAACACCTGTGATGAAAAAATTGGTTGTATTGATGATGGGAGTTGCATTTGCTTTAACTGGAGTAAATGCGCAAGTACCTGTATCTCCATTAAACGAGGGATTGAAATTGATGCGTTATGAAAAGAACAAATCTGCTTTAGCTTTCTTTAAAGATGCGTATGAAAAAAACGCAAAAGATCCAGAGACCATATTTTGGTATGGCGAAGCGATCTTGTCACAAAATGGTGCAGGTGCTCCTGAAAAAGCGTTTGTACAATCAACGAAAGAATTGTTTAAAAAAGCAGCAGACGAATTAGGCAATAACGCTTGGATCTTGGTAGGAACAGCCCATGTACAATTATTGGAAGCTGGCGAAACTGCAGATATCAATGCGATCAAGCAAACTTTAGAAGTAGCTATCACAACAACTTTAAATACAAAGGGTAAATTCAAAGGAAAGCCAAGTCAAGAAATTGTAAATGCAATTGGTTATATCCACTCTGAAGTGCCTTCTAATGTAGGCGATCATCAATATGCAATAGATAAATTAAAAGAAACTATTTCTGCATACGAAGGCACTCCTGTGATGCCTAGTTTGTATGTTAATTTAGGGATCAACTATCTTAAATTGGGTGGCGAAAATGGAGGAGAAGCTGTAACAGCTTTCATGGAAGCCATTAATAGAGATCCACAAAACGCCTATCCTTATTATAGAATTGGTAAAGTATACCAATCTCAAAATAACTTAGAATCATTTGATGAATATTTTAAAAAGTCATTAGAAGCAGATCCTAAGTTTGCTCCTACATATTTTGCACTGTATCAATACTATGCGGATAAGAATACCGAAACAGCAAAGGCAAATCTTGACCTTTTCTTACAAAATGCCGATAAGGATCCTGCATTGGATATCTTTAACGCAGATTATTTATTCCGTGCTGGTCAATATGATGCTTCATTAGCCAAGGCTAAGGAATTAGAAACGTCAATAGGTATTGCTGCACTGCCTCGTTTAGGTGTTTTGTTAGCTTATAACTATGACCGTAAAGGGGATTCAGTTCAAGCTAAAAGCTATATCGAGCAATTTATCAATACTAGCTCTGCAGATAAAGTACAAAATACAGATTACGAATTGGCGGTTAAAGTGTTGTCTAAATTCAGAGGAAATGAAACCGTTTTAGCGGGCATCCTTGAAAAGGCAATAACAGCGGATACAGTGAAAGCGAATCGCATGAAATATTACAAATTAGGTGCAGATATGTTTGAAAAATCAAATATGTATGTAGATGCATTAAAATGGAATACGAACTATTTTAACCTAAGAGGGATCAAAGACGAAGTGTATTATTACAAATTGTCTAGCGTCGCTTTAAATGCAAAAGATGGGGTATCAACAACAGATATTGCAAAGCAATATATCACTGCTTTCCCAGATCGTCCAAATGGATATTCTTTCAACGTAAAAGGGGCTAAATTAATCGATACTGCCAATAATTTGGGTATCGTTTTTCAAGCTGTAACCTTGCAAAATGAGTTTTTGTTGAAAGATCCAGTTAAGAATAAGCAAGCATTGGTAAACAATTACTATGCTATGATGGGATATTATAACGAAACAAAAGACTTAGAAAAGGCAATTGGTATGTGTGATAAAGTATTGGAATTGATGCCTGGCGAAGCTCAAACTGTAAAAATCAAGGAGAGCTTAGTGAAGAACTGGGAAATCATCAAAAAGATGCAAGGAAACCAAAAGCCTGCACCAGATGCACCAGCTGAAAACAAGAACTAGAACAAGTCAATTTTTAGCCCCTTATAGGCTTTAAAAAAAAGATTCAAAAAACTCCCCATTTATGGGGAGTTTTTAGTTAAAACAAGTATCCTTTGCGTATTTTTGCGGCACCTAAACGACTTAGAAATGAATAGTGCTGCAAATTACTTACCAATTGCATTGCAAATATTATTTGCTGGTGGCTTTGTGGCCATCATGATTTTGGTGTCAAGCTTATTAGGCCCAAAGCGAAAAACATCAGACAAGTTAGAAAATTTTGCGAGTGGAATTGAGTCTCATGGTGATGCAAGATCGCCAATGGCCATCAAATATTTTTTAGTAGCTATTTTATTTGTGTTGTTCGATGTTGAAGTTATTTTCTTTTATCCCTACGCAGTCAATTTCAAAAGTTTAGGCTGGGCTGGATTTTTCGAAGTGGTTTTATTTGTTTGTTTTTTCTTGGTGGGATTTGTTTACATCATCAAGAAGGGAGCACTTAAGTGGGAAGATTAATTTTTAAAAATATAAAGCATTCATTATGCGTCCAGTAAGATTTAACATACATCCAAAAGAAGCAGAAATTGCTGATGCAATTGGAATGGGTAAAGCACCAGATGGTGTTACAGGCGATGGTTTTTTTGCAACGCAATTAAGTTCTGTAGTCGGTCTTGCAAGAAAAAATTCTTTGTGGCCTTTGCCATTCGCAACATCTTGTTGTGGTATTGAATTCATGGCAACCATGGCATCGCATTATGACTTATCTCGTTTTGGATCGGAGCGTGTAGGTTTCTCTCCACGTCAATGTGATTTATTGATGGTAATGGGAACGATTGCAAAAAAAATGGCGCCAGTTTTGAGACAAGTATATATTCAGATGGCTGAACCACGTTGGGTGATTGCAGTTGGTGCTTGTGCATCTAGTGGCGGTATTTTTGATACCTACAGTGTATTGCAAGGGATTGACCAAGTGATTCCTGTAGATGTGTATGTACCAGGTTGTCCTCCAAGACCAGAAGCGATCATCGATGGCTTCATGAAAATCCAAGATCTTGTTGGACAAGAAAGTATTCGCCGTAGAAATAGCGAACAATACAAAGCATTATTAAATAGTTATGGCATTCAATAGCCAACACTTAATTCTTACAATATGTCGTTAAATAACGAAATGATACAAGAAAAATTAGTTGCAAAATTTGGTGACCAAGTGTCGCAATTCGCAACTAGTTATGGCATGCTTTCATTTGAGTCTCCAAAAGAAATGAATTTGAAAGTATTACAGTATTTATATGATGAACCAAGTTTAGGTTTTACATTTTTAACTGATATATGTGCGGTGAATTATCCTGATCAAAAGGGCGCAGAATTAGTTGTTGTGTATCACTTACATAATTTAAAAGAGAATATAAGACTTCGTTATTCTGTAAGTACATCATTGGAAAATACAGATGTCTACACGGCAACTAAATTATTTGAATCAGCGAATTGGATGGAGCGCGAGACCTACGACTTTTTCGGCATCAACTTTGTTGGGCATCCTAATTTGAAGCGCATTTTGAATGTAGATGAGATGGATTATTTTCCATTAAGAAAAGAATTCCCACTAGAGGATCAAACAAGAATTGATAAGGACGACGAAATGTTTGGTAGAGGATAATCATTTAAAAATTAAGGTATAACTAAATATACAATGGAACACAATCACATTACATTACCAGAAGGTTCGATCGAGAAAACCACGACCACTTTAAATATTGGACCAACTCACCCTGCAACGCACGGTGTGTTTCAAAATATTATGGAAGTAGACGGCGAGCGTATCGTTTCGTCTGATCAAACAGTGGGTTATATACATCGTGCATTTGAGAAATTGGCAGAAAGAAGACCATTGTATCAAATCACTCCCATCACGGATCGTTTGAATTATTGCAGCAGTCCAATTAACAATATGGGATGGCATATTACTTGCGAAAGATTCTTGAATATAGAAACACCTAAACGAGTAGATTATTTACGTGTGATCATTATGGAATTAGCGCGTATTTCTGATCACTTAATTTGTAATTCTATTGTAGGTGTGGACACTGGTGCATACACAGGTTTTTTATATGTGATGCAGTATCGTGAATTGATTTATGAAATTTATGAAGAGATCTGCGGCTCTCGATTAACAACAAATATTGGTCGTATTGGTGGTTTTGAAAGAAATTTCTCTAACACCGCATTTACGAAGTTGGAGAAGTTCTTAAACGAGTATCCTAAAGTGCTTAAAGAATTCGAAAACTTATTTACAAGAAATAGAATTTTCATGGAGCGTACACAAGGTACTGGAGGAATCAGTGCTGAGCGTGCGATGAATTATGGCTTTACGGGTCCAAATTTAAGAGCCGCTGGAGTGGACTATGATGTTCGTGTACATCAACCCTACAGTAGCTACCAAGATTTTAATTTTACTGTACCGGTTGGTTCAACAGGAGATAATTATGATCGTTTCTTAGTTCGCAATGCCGAAATGTGGGAGAGTATCTCTATCATCAGACAGGCGTACGAAAAAGTGCAGGCTTTTAAAGGAACAGATGCAGAAGTATATCATGCTGATGTACCTGAATATTATCTTCCAAAGAAAGAAGATGTGTATACCAAGATGGAAGCTTTGATTTGGCATTTCAAAATCATCATGGGTGAGATTGATTTACCAAAGGGTCAGATTTATAGTCCAGTTGAAGGGGGCAATGGAGAACTAGGTTTTTATTTAATCAGTGATGGTGGAAGAACGCCATTCAGATTGCATTTTAGGAGACCTTGTTTCATTTACTATCAAGCTTATCCTGAATTGATCAAGGGGGGCATGTTAAGTGATGCTGTTGTTACAATGAGTAGTTTGAATTTGATTGCTGGAGAATTAGACGCATAAAATAAAAAAGAAATTTTCGATATGACCTATACTTTTAATGAAACACAGATGGCCGAGTTTAATCGCTTGGTAGCTCGTTATCCAGAAGGAAAACAAAAAAGTGCATTGCTTCCTGCTTTGCATCTTGCGCAAGAAAGTTTCGATGGCTGGTTGCCAACTGAATTGATGGACTACATTGCCGGTTTGTTGAAAATTGAGCCCATCGAAGTATATGAAGTAGCAAGCTTTTATAGCATGTACAATTTAAAGCCAGTTGGAAAATTCATTTTTGAAGTGTGTCAAACCGGACCTTGTATGATTAGTGGTTCCGATGATATCATTGCCTACATTCAACAAAAATTGGACATCAAACCAGGTGAAACTACTAAGGATGGCATATTTACTTTAAAATTAGTAGAATGTCTTGGTGCTTGTGGATATGCGCCAATGATGCAAGTGGGAAAGATCTATAAGGAGCACTTAACTAAAGAAAAAGTAGATAGCATTATTGCTGAATACAGAGCAACTGTAACAAAATAACAAATCACTGAACGCGTTAAAAATATTCAAATGGGTGTAAAACTATTACTAGACAAAGCAAATGTACCAGGGATTCGTTCTTACGAGGTGTACCGTCGTGAGGGGGGATATCGTAGTGTAGAAAAAGCTTTGAAAGAAATGAATCCTGAATCCATTGTAGAAGAAGTAAAGAAGAGTGGATTAAGAGGAAGAGGTGGTGCAGGTTTCCCTACGGGAATGAAGTGGAGTTTTATTGCAAAGCCAGAAGGAGTGCCACGTCACTTAGTTTGTAATGCAGATGAAAGTGAGCCTGGTACTTTCAAGGATCGTTATCTAATGGAATTTTTGCCACACTTATTAATTGAAGGTTTAATTGTATCCAGTTTTGCCTTAGGCTCAAACGATACGTACATTTATATCAGAGGAGAGTATGCATGGATCCCTGATATTTTGGAAGAAGCAATTAACGAAGCAAAAGCAAATGGTTGGTTAGGAAAAAATATTTTAGGAACTGGATTTGATTGTAATATTCATGTTCAACGTGGAGCAGGTGCTTACATCTGTGGTGAAGAAACAGCATTGATTGAATCTTTAGAAGGCAAGCGTGGTAATCCACGTATTAAGCCTCCATTCCCTGCGATTCAGGGTTTATGGCAACGTCCAACCGTGGTGAATAATGTAGAAACATTAGCGGCGATTGTTCCTATCATTAATTTAGGTGGTGATGAATATGCAAAAATTGGGGTAGGTAGATCCACTGGAACGAAATTAATTTCTGCTTGTGGTAACATTAACAAGCCAGGTGTGTATGAAATTGACATGACGATTTCTGTAGAAGAATTTATTTATAGCGATGAATATTGTGGAGGCATCAAGGGAGGCAAGAAATTAAAAGCATGTATTCCTGGAGGTTCATCTGTGCCAATTTTGCCGGCTAATTTATTATTAAAAACTGCGAAAGGCGAAACCCGCTATATGAACTATGAGAGTTTGAGCGATGGCGGATTTGCTACAGGATCAATGTTGGGCTCTGGAGGTTTCATTGTATTAGACGAGGATCAATGTATTGTAAAGAATACATTGACACTGGCTCGTTTTTATCGTCACGAAAGTTGTGGTCAATGTTCTCCATGTAGAGAAGGTACAGGATGGATGGAAAAAATATTAAACAAGATTGAACATGGTAAAGGAACAATAGCGGATATTGATTTACTATGGGATATTCAAAGAAAGATAGAGGGAAACACCATTTGTCCACTAGGTGATGCAGCAGCATGGCCTGTTGCAGCAGCTATTCGTCATTTCCGTGACGAATTTGAATGGCATATCAACAACCCTGTTCTTTCACAAACAAGCAATTTCGGTTTACAACACTATGCAGATCCAATTCATGTACCTGCATAACATAGAAATATAAACTATGAGCGAACAAAATTTATTTAAAGTAACAATTGACAACATTACCATTGAAGTTCCAGCAGGAACTACAGTGTTACAAGCTGCTCGATTAATTGGTGGACAAGTCGCGCCTCCTGCAATGTGTTTTTATAGCAAATTGCAAGGGAGTGGGGGCAAGTGTAGAACCTGTTTGGTAGAAGTATCAAAAGGTTCTGAAAAAGATCCACGTCCAATGCCTAAATTGGTTGCATCTTGTCGTACCACTGTGATGGACGGAATGGAAGTAAAAAATATCACAAGTGAAAAAGTGATTGACGCAAGGGCTGGTGTGGTAGAATTTTTATTGTTGAATCATCCGTTGGATTGCCCCATTTGTGACCAAGCTGGAGAGTGTCATTTACAAGACTTAAGTTTTGAACATGGCAAATCTGAAACGCGATATGAATTCCAAAGAAGGACGTTTAAAAAACATGATTTAGGAAAGAATATACAATTGCATATGACGCGTTGTATCTTATGTTATCGTTGTGTTTTCACTGCAGATCAATTAACCAATAAGCGTGTACACGGTATCTTGGATAGAGGAGATCATGCTGAAATTGCCACCCATATTGAGAAGAGTTTAGACAATGAATTTATAGGGAACGTAATTGATGTATGTCCAGTGGGCGCATTGACCGATAAAACATTCCGATTTAAAAATCGCGTTTGGTTCTTAAAGCCAATGGATGCACACCGCGATTGTCCAACTTGTTCTGGTAGAGTTACATTATGGAATAGAGGTGACGAAGTATATAGAGTGACTGCACGTAAAGATCAATGGGGAGAAGTAGAAGATACGCCAGATGGAAAGCCAGGATGGATTTGTAACACTTGTCGTTTTGATAAAAAAGAAACTGCAGATTGGATCATTGAAGGGCCACGTGAAATTAGCAGACAATCTGTAATTGCACAAGGACATTATGCTGGAAAGATTGGTACTACAAAACCCAATGAAACTTTCGCAGCAATCAATGATGGAAGAAAGCCGCATCTATTAATGGATATTCATGATGAAAGCGAAGTGAATCAACCCAATATACATTTAGGTAAAATTCAAGGACCTTCTCATGGAGATACATTTAACACAAACAATACTCATAAAGCATAATTATATTAGCATGACAATTCTTGCATTTGATTGGGGGCTGGTGATAGAAAAATTAATCTTGATTGCTGTAGTTGTATTCGGCAGTTTAGGAATTGCATTGTACACCACATTTGGAGAAAGAAAAGTGGCAGCCATTCTACAAGACCGTCCAGGTCCTAATAGAGCAGGTCCTTTTGGATTGTTGCAACCATTAGCAGATGGCTTAAAATTGATCATGAAAGAAGAGATCATCCCAACTGCTGCCAATAAATGGCTATTCATTTTGGGTCCAGGTTTGGCGATGACAGCGAGTTTGATGACTTGCGCAGTGATTCCTTGGGGTTCGGATCTTGAATTATTTGGTCGTAAAATTGCTTTACAAATTGCAGACATCAATATAGGTGTATTGTATGTATTTGCAGTTGTGAGCATGGGTGTATATGGCATCATGATTGGAGGATGGGCTTCTAATAATAAGTTTTCATTGATGTCGTCATTGAGAGCAGCATCGCAAGCAATCAGTTATGAATTGGCGATGGGATTGGCTTTGATTGCTTTATTAATGACATCAGGGTCTTTAAGTTTAAAGACCATTGTAGAACAACAAGTCACTGGTAACTGGTGGAATATTGTGTATCAGCCTTTGGGATTTTTGTTGTTTTTCATTGCTGCATTAGCAGAATGTAATAGAACTCCTTTTGATTTGCCAGAGGCAGAGAATGAATTGAACTTTGGATACCATCAGGAATATTCTTCAATGAAATTGGGTTTTTATTTATTCGCTGAATACATCAACATGATTATGAGTAGTGCGATCATGGCGTCTATGTATTTTGGTGGATATGATTTACCCTTCTTTGACGAATCAACTGTGGCGCCAAATATCGCTGCGATGATCGGAGTTGGTACTTTGTTGATTAAAATCGTTTTATTTATTTTCTTATTTATGTGGATTCGCTGGACCATCCCGCGTTTCAGATATGATCAATTAATGAACTTAGGATGGAAGACGATGATTCCATTGGCGCTTTTTAATTTATTAATCACAGGCGCTTTGATCTTAGCTAACTTATAATTTATTAAACATCATTGTATAAAGACATGCAACCATTAACCAACAAAGCACAAGCTGTAAATAGACAACCCATGACCTTTTGGGAGCGCTTGTATTTGATTAATATTATCAAAGGGATGATGATTACGTTTAGTCACATGTTTAAAAAACAACCCACTACACGTTATCCAGAAGAGAAGCGTCCGTTTAGTCCGGTTTTTAGAGGACTGCACGTATTGAATAGAGATGAAGAAGGAAGAGAACGTTGCACTGCTTGTGGATTGTGTGCAGTAGCTTGTCCTGCAGAAGCCATTACGATGGAGGCTGCTGAGCGTGTAGAAGGAGAAGAAAAATTATACAGAGAAGAGAAGTATGCGGCAAAGTATGAAATCAATATGTTGCGTTGTATATTCTGTGGTTTGTGCGAAGAAGCTTGTCCAAAAGACGCTATTTATTTGAGTGAGACTTTTGCCCCAGCAAATTACACACGTAAAGGATTTATTTATGGCAAATCTGATTTATTAATCCCAAATCCAACAACCGAAGCCGCTGACTTAGCTTTGGCTAGAGGAGTAGAAGCATAATTTATACTATGAGTACAGTAGACATTTTATTTTACCTATTATCTGCATTTGCTATTGTAAGTGCTACGATGGTATTAATTAGCAAGAATCCGATACATAGTGTGTTGTGGTTAATTATGGTGTTTTTTGCCATCTCTGGTCACTACATTTTATTGAACGCTCAATTTTTAGCCATCGTCAACATCATTGTATATGCAGGTGCGATTATGGTATTGTTCTTATTTGTAATTATGTTGATGAACATAAAGAAAGACGCAGAACCTCAAAAACAATTGCTAGTGAAATTAACTGGTGTGATTGCAGGCGGCAGTTTGCTTACCTTATTGATTGCCGTGGTGAAACAGACTAGCCAAATTCAAAATAAACAAGTTTTATTAAAAGAGGGAACGATTGGGTTGATTCACCCATTGGGTAAGGCATTGTTCAGTGACTATGTCATTCCTTTTGAAATAAGTAGCGTGTTATTCTTAAGTGCAATGGTTGGCGCAGTCATCATTGGAAAAAAATAATTATCAATAAAATCATTAGAGATGTCTATACAGTATTATATCATTTTATGTTTGACTTTGTTTAGCATTGGCGTTGTTGGGGTTCTGACGCGTCGCAATGCCATTATCGTATTCATGTGTATTGAATTGATGTTGAACGCGGTTAACTTATTATTGGTGGCATTTTCAAAGATGTACCACGGTTTGGCTTTGCAAAATGCAGCGGATACTACAGCTGGTATTGATGCACAAATTTTTGTGTTCTTCATTATGGTTGTTGCTGCTGCTGAAGTAAGCGTTGGCTTAGCCATTATTGTAATGATGTATCGCAATACACATTCAGTAGACATCAATTTCTTAAACAGATTAAAGAATTAATTCATTTCGCATGAAAGTAATATTAGCATTGATCACCCTCTTGCCTTTTGCAGGATTTTTATTTAACGGCTTGGGGCGTAATATTTGGAGTAAAAAAACGATTGCCTACAATGGCACTATGTACATATTTGCTTCATTCGTTTTAAGCTTAATCGCATTTTGGAATGTGCAGGAACAAGGAGCTATTACAGTACATTTCTTTGATTTTATCAACACAAGCACGGTAAAAATCCCTTTTGACTTTAGGGTAGATGCTTTGTCTAGCTTGTTTTTATTGGTGATCACGGGTGTGGGTACTTTGATTCACTTATACTCAACGGCGTATATGCATGAAGAGACTGCACCGCATTATGCACGCTATTTTGCATATTTAAACTTATTTATCTTTTCCATGCTATTGTTGGTTCTGGGAGATAACTATGTGATCATGTTCATTGGATGGGAAGGTGTAGGACTATGTTCTTATTTATTGATTGGGTACTGGTTTACCAACACAACTTATAACAATGCTGCTAAGAAAGCCTTCATCATGAATAGAATAGGTGACTTAGGATTCTTGTTAGCTATATTTTGGATGATTGTAAAGTTGGGTACAGTGAGTTATGGAGAAGTATTAACAGCAGAAAGCTTAGCAAAATTATCTTCAACAGATATCACAGCTATCACGCTATTATTATTTGTTGGAGCGATGGGAAAGAGTGCGCAAATTCCTTTATACACTTGGTTGCCGGATGCGATGGCAGGTCCAACACCAGTATCTGCTTTGATCCACGCTGCAACGATGGTTACAGCTGGTATCTATATGATCACTAGAACCAATCTGTTTTATACTAACAGTGAGATGGCACAACATGTGGTTGCAATTATTGGAATCAGCACGGCATTATTGGCGGCTACCATTGCGATCAAACAAAATGATATTAAAAAAGTATTGGCATATTCTACAGTAAGTCAATTAGGGTATATGTTTCTTGGATTGGGCGTTGGTGCTTATTCAGGAGCAGTATTTCATGTGATTACCCATGCCTTCTTTAAGGCCTTGTTGTTCTTGGCAGCGGGTTCTGTAATTCATGCCATGCATCATGAACAAGATATTCGTAAAATGGGTGGATTGAAATCTAAATTACCTATCACCCATTTAACATTTTTGATTGGATGTATTGCTATTGCAGGCGTGCCGCCATTTAGTGGCTTCTTCTCTAAAGATGAAATTTTGGCTGCTGCTTTTGCAAAAAATCCGATCTATTGGTTCTTAGGTTTAGTGGGTGCTGCAATGACTGCGTTTTATATGTTCCGTTTATATGCAACTACTTTCTTGGGACAATTTAGAGGCACAGAAGCGCAAGCAGGACATATCCATGAGAGCCCTGTTAGTATGACCATTCCTTTAATTATACTTGCTATATTAAGTGCAGTGGGTGGTGCAATGGGTGTGCCAGAAATTCTAGGTGGACACCATTGGCTTGGACATCATTTGACAAGTATTATTGGAGCAGAAGCACCATTGCATTTATCGCATAGCACTGAGTGGATCTTAATGGGTAGTTCTGTTACGATTGCATTACTTGCATTGTTAATAGCCATTGGTAAATACAGTAAACAAGCAGATGGAGAACCTCAAACTGCTTTGGGTAAATTCTTATACAATAAATGGTTGGTGGACGAATTGTACGAAAAAGCAATTGTACAACCTTTGAATCGTTTCGCTGGCTTCTTGAAAGAGGTAGTAGAGAAGAACATCATTGATGGAGTAGTGAACGGCACAGGAAAACTAGTTCAATATGGTGCAAGACAAACTCGCTTATTGCAAAGTGGTCAAGTAGGGTATTATATTTTATTTATGGTACTAAGTATGGTGGCCTTATTCTTGATTTGGTTTAATGACATCGCCATCACTCGATTCTTACATAATTTGATTAAATAAATTTATAGCAACAATGGTATTACTTTCAATTCTATCTATTCCGTTTATCGCAGCAATTATTTTGCTGTTTGTTAAACCTGAGAAAATAGCAAACAATGTTGCAGTAGCAGCAAGTGCAATTACATTAGCGCTATCTATTTATATCGCTTGCAAGGGTGCAGCTAATTTCGATGCATCTTGGATGTTAAGTTTGAATGCAAGATTTACGCTGACTGCTGATGGTCTATCAAAAATATTGATGCTATTAACTTGTATTAGCTTCCCTGCAATATTCATTGCGACATCTAAAAATCAAGTAAAAAACAGACATCAATTTTTGTCTTTGATGTTATTTGCACAAACCGGATTATTGGGCGTATTCTTAGCTGGCGATGCATTGTTGTTTTATTTCTTCTGGGAATTAGCATTGATTCCGGTTTACTTTCTATGTTCTATTTGGGGTGGAGAGAAGCGTGTCGCTGTCACATTTAAATTCTTTATTTATACCTTTTTGGGTTCATTGTTTATGTTGATCGGAATAATTTTAGTGTATACACATACCTCCGATCAAAGCTTTGCTTATGCTTCTTTTAAAGCGGCCAATCTAACATCGCATCAAAAAATCACTGCATTTGCTTTGTTCTTTACAGCATTTGCGATCAAGATGCCCATCTTCCCTTTACATACTTGGCAACCTGATGCCTATGAGCAATCACCTACAGCAGTCACAATGGTATTGAGCGCCGTGATGGTTAAAATGGGTTTATACGGCGTGATTAGATGGTTAATGCCTTTATTTCCTGATGCATTTAGTGCACATTCCAACTTTGTTGTAATCCTTTCTGTTATTGGTATTTTATACGCTTCATTCATTGCTATTCGTCAAGACGATATGAAACGTTTGATTGCCTATTCTTCGATTGCCCATATTGGATTGATGAGTGCTGCTTTGTTCGCCAATAATGAAATTGGTACACAAGGTGTATTAATACAGTTATTCTCTCACGGGGTAAATGTATTGGGTCTTTGGATTATTGCAGATATCATAGAGCAACAAACAGGCACAAGATCTTTAAAAGAAATGGGAGGGCTAGCTAAGCAAAATCCAACTTTGGGCATCTTACTGGTAGGGTTTGCTTTTGCGAATATTGCATTGCCTTTAACGAATGCATTTGTGGGCGAATTTTTAATGTTTAACAGCTTGTTCCAATTCAATCCATGGATTGCTGCAGCAGCTGGTGTAAGTGTGGTATTAGCTGCTATCTACACGTTGAATATGGTACAAAAATGTGCCTATGGTGAAGTGAGTGAAAAAATGAATAAGATGCAAGCGCCTAATATGCCTGCACAGTTTGTGTTGATCGTATTGTTTATTGTGGTGATCATTTCTGGAGTATATCCTGCTCCTTTCTTTGATTTAACTGCAGATACTTTACAACAATTGTTTATCAAATAATTAAATGTATTTATAATGAACGCAATTATTGCTTCGGCTTTATTAGGTGTATTAATGATGTTTGCTTCTTGGATTTTCGACAATGAAAAGACGCATACGCGTATTGCATTAGCTGGATTATTGGCTCTAATAGTAGCCAATGTATTACAGTTGAATGGCGTTTACACAGTACCATTAGACACCAAGGGAATGCTTTCTTTCACACAGTTTGGTTTATATGTTAATACCATTTTATTTATTTTAACCTTCTTGTATGTTTGGTTAAATGGAGATGAAATTGCTAAAATCGGGAACCATGCAGCAGATTTCTATGCTTTATTCTTCTTTATATTATGCGGTGCAAGTATTTTAACGTCTTTCAATAATTTACTGATGTTATTTATTGGTATTGAAATTTTGTCTATCCCATTATATATCTTAACAGGTGCAGATAAAAAGAATTTGAATAGCAACGAAGCGGCTTTGAAATATTTCTTGATGGGGTCATTTTCTACAGGCATCTTTTTATTAGGTATTACTTTTATCTATGGTGCAACAGGAACATTCCAAATCACTACTCCAATATTAAATCCAGCAACGGGTATGGTAAAAGAACAATTGATGCATTCTGCTGGTTTAATTTTAATTTTTGTTTCATTTAATTTCAAAGTTTCTGCTGCACCATTCCATTTCTGGACACCAGACGTATACGATGGAGCGCCAACAGTGTTTACTTCATTCATGGCGACGATTGTTAAAGCAACTGCGATCATTGCTTTTGTAGTTTTATTCCATAGCCAATTTAAAGCACTAGGCTATGCTTGGGATTTACTTTTGACATTTGTTTTAATGGCTACTTTATTTGTGGGTAATATTACTGCTGTATTTCAACGCAGTGTAAAACGTATGCTCGCTTATTCAAGTATTGCACAAGTGGGTTTCATGCTTTTTGCATTGTATGGTGCAACTAGTTTTGCTACAGAAGGCATCTTGCTTTATATCATGGCTTATTCTGTTGCAAGTATTGGCTTATTTGGCGTGTTGATTAAAATGAAAGAATATAGCTTTGAGGCCTTCAATGGTTTGGCTAAAAAAGAACCATTATTAGCTGCTATGACGACTGTATTTTTATTGTCATTAGCAGGTATTCCATTAACAGGAGGGTTCTTTGCTAAGTATTATATGTTAAATGCTGCTGTACAATCTGGTATTGGCTTGTGGTTAGTTGTTGTAGCAATACTTTTTGCTGCAATAAGTGTTTACTATTATTTCAAACTGATTCAAGCGATGTATTTTGCTGATGGAGAGCCAGCTATATATGAGGTAGCGCAAGGATATAAGTACAAATTGCTTGTTTTTGCTGTTTTAATATTGGCATTGGGTATTTTACCTAATTTATTCCTCTCTTATCTCTACTTTTAGCCGTTCCTCAAATAGATTCGCCTATAAAGTGGTCCCTTATTGAATCTGTACTACCTTTATGTACAGATAAAAAGATTTTATGACCTTACAGGACTCATTTATATTGGCTTGGCGCACCGTAAAAGGCAATAAGTTAAGAACTAGTATTACAGTTGCTATCATTGCATTTGGTATCATGGCCTTAATTGGCATTATCACTGCCATCTCGGCAATGAATCAAAGCTTGAAGGAAAACTTTTCTTTCATGGGAGCCAATGCATTCACGATACGTTATAAGGAAATGAATGCAAGAATGGGCGGTCCGCCACAAGGAGAGGAGTTTTCTAAAACCAAGAAAGGTCAAAAAGAAAAAAAATCCAACCTAGACAAGCCATTTAAATTAGAAGAGTCAACTTATTTTAAAGAAAACTATAGCTTCAACAGAGCGCAGGTAAGTGTGTACAGAAGAGCTAATGGAAACAATGAAATTGTATACAAAAATTTAAAGACCAATCCGCAGATTGGCATGTGGGGTGCTGATGAAAATTACTTAGCAGTCAATGGCTATCAACTTGCTGTTGGAAGAAATTTAAACGCTGTGGATCTTCAGTCAGGACGTAATGTTTGTATGATTGGAAGTAGTGTTGGTGCAAAATTATTCCCTAGAAATCCAGAAAAAAGTCTCGACAAAATTATTTTAGTTCAAGGCAAACCTTATCGCGTAATTGGCTTATTGAAAGCGAAGGGTTCAAGTGCTATGTTAAGACAGGATGACATCGTAGTGACTTCATTGAAAAATGTTCGTCAATACCAAAATAGCAATCCTTCTTATCAATTAGGCGTCGCTGTTAATAATGTAGTTGAATTAGAGCCTGCAATTGATGAGGCGATGTTGCAAATGAGAAAAGCTAGAAAATTAATTCCAACAGAATCCGACAATTTTATTATTGACAAGAGCGATAAATTCGCTCAATTATTTATTGGCTTTTTAGCAGGTATTAGCGGAGCTGCTGGCGCCATTGGAATGATTACATTAATAGGCGCAGCTATTGGCTTAATGAATATCATGTTGGTTGCCGTGAATGAAAGAACTAGAGAAGTAGGTTTGATTAAAGCATTGGGTGGAAAGAGAAAAGACGTTCGTCGACAATTTTTATTTGAAAGTATTATCATTAGTTTATTAGGTGCCATTTTTGGCATTTTGTTAGGTGTACTTGTGGGGAATGTATTTAGTATTGTCTTAAGCACAGGCTTTGTGATACCTTGGTTCTGGGTGATTACAGGTATTGTTATATGCTCTGGTGTTGGATTGGTTGCAGGTATCTATCCTGCGATGAAAGCGGCATCATTGAATCCAATTAATGCATTGAGATACGAATAAACGAATACTTAATAAACAAAGAAGAACCTTAATTGATAAGATGTATAATAGATTCAATTGATCCTATTTGATCATAAAAAAAGCCTCTCAAATTGAGAGGCTTTTTTTATTGGCATATGTTTATGCAAATAAGAACAGCTTTATTTAGGATCTAATGCTTGTTTGATTCTGTCTTGTAAGTCATTGATATGATTTACAGCATTCGCTTCTGTAGCGCTTGCTTTAGCAGCTTGCAAAGTAGCAGATAGCTTCTTCAATTGAGCTTTTGCTTCAGATACTACATCTGTATTTTCTACATCAGCACTTGGTGCACCCAAACGAATCATTGCACTTGCTGCAGATGCATTTGATGAAGGGTTAAGCAATTCGTCTAATTGGCTTACAAATGTTTTTTGTAAGTTTCTACGATAAATATCTGCTTTACTTACATCGCTGAATAATCCTTTTCTAAGATCATCCATCATCTCATTCAATGCGTAAGAACTAGCACCAAATCTAGTTTGACTAGTTGTAATACGATACAATCTATTTTTATCCAACAATGATTTTAAAATACTTGTTTGAACAGATTGAACACGCTCATTACTTGATGGATTCGCGAACTTATTTAAAATGTTTGCATCAAGCAACCACTTTGGTGTAGTAAATAATTGTGTATGGAAAAACTGCATTGCTTGTTTTTGTGTTGCAACAGTTGTTGGTGTGTATACATCACCTTTTTCTTCTACACTCTTAAAGGTCTCTTGAATACCACCCACGTTTCTTAACACATGACCCATGTATCTGCTATATTGACCTACTACTTGCCCGTACATTTGACTTAGGTTTTCATAACGATCTCCCTCTTCTTTTGTCCACTCAGGTAAGTTCACTAAAATTCTTTTCAAATTCTTGATACCATACTCACTTGCTAACATGGAGTTGTCTCCTAAGTCTTCTGTTTGAGCTCTTGGATCATCATTTCTTCCTTCACCACCAAACCAAACTCTTGGATTCTTGCTTAAATTTTCAACAATCCATTTGTTATTGATTTTGCGATCTTCTTGTGCATCATTTACACCTGTGTAAGTGTAACCCCATTGAATTGCCCACTTGTCATAATCACCTATTCTTGGAAACAATCCAGATTGTGCAATTTTATCTTCTGGTTGAGCAACATAGTTAAAACGCGCATAATCCATAATAGAAGCAGTGTGACCATTTGCTTCTACCCATGTTTTATCTCTTAACTTTTCTACAGGTGTTTTACTAGAACTACCCATATTGTGTCTTAAACCTAAAGTATGACCAATTTCGTGAGAAGATACAAAGCGGATTAAGTTACCCATTAAGGTATCATCAAAATGCATTTTTCTTGCAGATGGATCTACCGCTGCAGTTTGTACCATATACCAATCGTGTACTAAGCTCATTACATTATGGTACCAGCCAACATGGCTCTCTAAAATCTCACCGCTACGAGGATCGTGAACTTGTGGTCCATACGCATTCTCGATATCAGACGCGAAATAACGAATCACTGAGAAACGAGCGTCTTCTAGGCTCATGGTGCTATCATTTGGCCATTCTTTACCTTGGATAGCATTTTTCCAACCTGCTTTTTCAAAAGCTGCATTCCAGTCATTTACACCAGCGATTAAATATGGAACCCATTTTTTTGGTGTAGCTGGATCGACATAGTAAATGATTGGTTTGATTGGTTCAACCAATTCGCCTCTTTTGTATTTCTCAAGATCTTGAGGTTTTGGCTCTAAACGGTAACGAACAGCGAAAACTTGATTTTTAACCTTTTGTTGGTCATCTGAGTATTCTACAAAATTATCTGCAAAATAACCTACTCTAGAGTCGAATAAACGACGTCCCATTGGGGTCTTTGGTAACAATAAGATAGAAGTGTTCAGTTCAAAGGTCACAGCGCCAGCATTTGCTGCTGCTGGGATGAAACTTCCACCAGCTGGGCTTCCTGGCATTGGTGCACTTGCATTATACGTTTTAACTGTTTTTACTTCGATATTGATTGGATAAGCTTTGATGGTCTCTATATAAGAGCGATCAGAAGCCAATCCAGATAAGTTAAAGTTACGCTTCTCAAAGCTGCTTAAGCTAACTGCTTGGTTATCACCTTTAAAAAAGTCAGTAACGTCAATAATTGAGCTTGATGAGTCTTTTCCGTAAGCTTTGATATCAAAAGAAGCAACAATTGGATCTAAATAAGAGTTTTTAACTGCTTTTGCAATAGTCTGAGTTGAATCCGCCATGCTGATCAAAGTCACCACACGCATAAAAATGCGGTTATTTGGCCCTTTTTCGAATTGGATGGTTTGCTCATTCACCTGCTCACCGCCATATTTTCTAGCGCCGCCTGCTACTTTAGCAAAACGCGTCACGGCAATCAATTCTCTTCCTAAAAGGCTATCTTGGATATCAAAATAGAACTTGTCATCTTGTAGGTGCACGGTAAAGACCCCTTTTTGGGTTACGGCCTTCTTTGTGATGAACTCTTTGAAGGATTTTGGACCTGTTTTTGCAGGCATGTCTTTTTTGGCCCCATTAGCAGCAGAACTTGTGTCTGCAATGGGCGCATTTCTTTGGGCATTTACTAGGCCTGTCATCATGACACAAAGACTAGTAATAGCTAGGATTTTTTTCATATTAAATAATTATTGTTTTTTGAAAACGTCCCCTAAATATATTCTATTCGTGCAACACTTTTTAGTTAATATTTTTTTTACCCAAAAAAAATGTCTTGAAAATTGTTTCAATCAATAATTTACTTATTTTGTAACCCCTTAGAAACCGAAGTGTTAAGATTCTTAAAAAAATCCCCTTTAGTTTCGAGGATTAAATCACTTTTTTATAAATTTAATTTAAAACCAAAAATCAATT
>ERZ650308.285-NODE-285-length-26856-cov-5.011380_pt1 | contig 26856 bp, 30 predicted proteins | sample MGYA00376244_ERZ650308 | MGnify/ENA primary metagenome ERZ650308 (study PRJEB26733, sample SAMN07839295) | wastewater metagenome | biome: small river; feature: stream; material: water | place: USA: North Carolina | collected 2016-04-26 ... | reverse complement strand
CGCGCCTTCGCCGCCGGCATGGAGGAGGCCCGCCGCCGGCGGCCGACCGCCGCCGAGGCCCGCATGGCGCTGCTGGAGGCGCTGGACGCCGAGGTGCGGCTGCTCCGCGCCCAGGCCGCACGGGATCGGGAGGACGGCGGCATGACCGGGCTGGAGTTCCGGGGCGGGTGATGACGGCGCCCAGCACGGCCAGGATGGGCCAGGGAGCCTCCAGATGACGCGCCGGGCTCGCCGCGACCGGCCCTACCTGGGCTCCAACACGCACCCCGACCCGCCGCCGCCTGACCCCGGCCGGGTTGACCGGCTTCGTGCCAGGGCTGGGCTGCTGGTGGCGCTGGCCATCGCCAGCATGGGGCGCGATGCCATGCGTGCCGCCCGCGAGCGCGCCCAGGCAGCCATCGCAGGCACCCCAGGAGGCGCCATGGCAGCGCGCACCATGACCGAGGTCCCCGCCGACCGCGCCGGCGAGGCGTACCTCTCGGCGGCCGAGGGCCTCATCGCCCACCTGCGCGAGACCCGCCTGCTCACGCCCCGCCAGTGCGACGCTGCGGCCCATCTGGCGAGGCTGTGGGGCATCGGAGGGCATCGCAGCCCCTGGCGGCTCTCGGGCGGCGACGGAGGGCGTCCAGACGGCGCCGTGGAGGCAGCGCGGCGGGAATACCGCGAGCTGGTGGAGCTCGCCCCCGCCCGCTGCCGGCCGGCGCTGGACGTGCTGGCGATGGGCGAGTGGATGACCTCGGCCAACCCGCTGCCGCTCTGGCGGGACGGGCTGGACCCCATCGCCGACCGGCTGAAGCTGGCTCCGTGCCGCGCCGCTTGACCGGCCTGGGCGCCGCAAATACCATGCCGCCCGTGACGCCCGACGTGTGCCCATGGCACCGCCGGGCGTTTTGCGTTTCGGAGGCTGCGTGATGTCGGGTCTGCCGAAGCGCGGCCCAGGCCGACCGCCGGGCAGTCCAAATAAAATAACAGCGGATATACGAGATGCAATCCTCAAGGCTTTTGAGGAAGTCGGCGGCTCCGCCTATCTCGTGGCCCAGGCCAACAGTAACCCGCAAGCATTCATGGCGCTGCTGGGGAAGATCCTCCCGAAGGACATGACATTTTCTGGCCCGGATGGCGGCGCGGTGGTCATCAAGCGGATCATCATTGACCCGAAGGCGCCCGATAGTGCTGAACGCATCCGAGATCGACATCCAGACGCCGAGGGTGTTCCTCCCGGCGCTTAAGCCATCGCGCTACAAGTGCCTTGCGGGCGGCCGCGGTTCAGGAAAGAGCCACGCGCTGGCCGAGATGCTGGTCGAGAAGTGCCTACTTGAGCCAGGGACGCGAGCCGTCTGCGTCCGCGAGGTCCAGAAGAGCCTCAAGGAAAGCGCGAAGCGGCTGCTTGAGGACAAGATCAAAGCACTTGGCGTCGGCAGCCGCTTCGAGTGCCTGCTGAACGAGATCAAGACGCCCGGCGGCGGCGCCATCATCTTTCAGGGCATGGCCGACCACACGGCCGAGAGCATCAAGAGCCTTGAAGGCTTCAACGTGGCGTGGGTTGAAGAGGCCCAGACGTTGAGCGCGCGCAGCCTTGAGATGCTGCGCCCCACGATCCGCATGCCGGGGTCCGAAATCTGGTTCAGCCTGAACCCGCGCTCGGCCTCCGATCCGGTCTATGACCTGTTCTTCGGCGTGAGCCCGCCGCCGCCCGGCAGCGTGATCATCCGCGCCAACTGGAGCGACAACCCCTTCTTCCCGGCCGAGCTGATGGCCGAGCGCGAGCACGACCGGCGCACCAAGCCAGATCGCTACTCCCACATCTGGGAAGGCGACCTGGAGCCTATGGCAGTCGGCGCGATCTGGACCCGGCAGATGTTCCACGATGGCCGGCGCGGCACCATGCCGCCGCTGGCCCGCATCGTGGTGGCGGTCGACCCGGCGACCAGCAGCGACCCCGGCGCCGATATGCACGGCATCGTGGTCTGCGGCGTGGGCCAGGACGGCCGGGGCTACGTGCTGGACGACGTGTCCACCCGCGGCACGCCGAGCCAGTGGGCGACGCGGGCGGTTGCCGCCATGGACCGCTACAGCGCGGACTGCATCGTGATCGAGACGAACCAGGGCGGCGAGATGTGCAAGCACACGCTGCACACTGTGCGGCCCTTCTGCAGGGTGGTCGAGGTGGTCGCGACGCGCGGCAAGCACGTGCGGGCCGAGCCGATCGCGGCGCTCTACGCGCTCGGCCGCGTGTCGCATGTCGGCACGTTCCCGGACCTCGAGGCGCAGATGTGCCAGATGACCGCGGGCGGGTTCGAGGGCGAGGGCTCGCCGGACCGCGTCGACGCCCTGGTGTGGGGGCTCACCGAGTTGTTCCCGGCCGTCACGGCCACGGCGCCGCCGAGGGTTGGCGGTGGCGGCGGCTACGGCTCTGACGGCGGATGGATGGGGTAGCGCGCAATGCCTGATGAGGTGATCCGCGACGCCCTGGAGCGGTTCCGCGCGAGCCAGGCCGCGTCGTCCGTCAACCGCGAGAAAGCGGTGCAAGACATCCGCTTCGCCCGGCTCGGCATCCAGTGGCCGGACGCCATCGCGCGCCAGCGGCAGCAGGAAGGCCGGCCGGTGCTGACCATCAACCGGCTGCCCGCCTTCATCCGCCAGGTGGTGAACGACGCGCGCCAGAACAGCCCGGCCATCCAGGTGGTGCCGGTCGACAGCGGCGCCGACGTCGACACCGCGCAGGTCATCGGCGGGCTAATCCGGGCGATCGAGCGCGGCAGCAACGCGGCGGTGGCCTACGACACAGCACTCGAGCATGCGGTCAGCTGCGGCTTCGGCTTCTTCCGCATCTGCACGGACTATGCGGCGCCGGACAGCTTCGACCAGGTCGCGAAGATCGAGCGCATCGCGAATCCGCTGTCGGTGCATTGGGACACGAACAGCACGGAGTTCGACGCCTCCGATTGGGGCTTCGCCTTCGTGTCCGACATGCTGCTGGAGAGCGAGTTCAAGCGGCTCTACCCGAAGGCGAAGGCGATCTCCTGGGAAGCGGGCAGGGGCGACGACTGGACCGACTGGTTCGGCGAAGAGAAGGTCCGCGTCGCGGAATACTGGGAGCGGACGGAGGTCAAGCGGAAGCTGTTGCTGCTGTCGGACGGCACGGCGGTCCGCGAGGATCAGCTCACCGACCAGATCAAGGCCGCCTTAATGCTCTCCGGCGTGACGCCGGTGCGCGAGCGTGAGGCGCAGGACTGGACGGTGAAGCGCCGCGTCATCAACGGCGCCGAGGTGCTGGAGGAGGCCGACTGGCCCGGGTCCAGCATCCCCATCTGCCCGGTGTGGGGCGAGGAGGTGGTCATCGACGGCCTGCGGCACTTCCGCAGCCTGGTCCGCGACGCCACCGACCCGCAACGCATGTTCAACTTCTGGCGGTCGGCCTCCACCGAGCTGGTGGCGCTGGCCCCGCGCGCGCCGTGGATCGTGCCGGAGGGCGGCATCCCGATGGGCGAAGAGGGCGAGAAGTGGCGCACGGCCAACACCCGGTCGCACCCTTACCTGCTCTATCGCCCCGGCGCCGGCGCCATGCCGCAGCGCCAGCCCTTCGCCGGCGTGCCCGCGGGCGCGATCCAGGAGGCGCTGAACGCCGCGGACGACATGAAGGCCATCACGGGCATCTACGACGCCTCGTTGGGCGCCAGGAGCAACGAGACCAGCGGCCGGGCCATCATCGCGAGGCAGCGCGAGGGCGACGTCGGGACGTTCCACTTCCTCGACAACCTGTCCCGCGCCATCCAATACGCCGGCCGCGTGCTGGTGCAGATCATCCCGAGCCTCTACTCGGCGCAGGCGGCGATACGCATCCTCGGCGACGACCAGAAGGCGAAGGTGGTCAAGCTCACCCAGGAGGCGGGCGGCGGCGGCGCGCAGCCGAACGGGCAGCCGCGGCTCTACAACCTCTCGGTCGGCCGCTACGACGTGAGCGTCAAGACGGGGCCGAGCTACACCACGCAGCGCGAGGCCACGCGCGACGCCCTCACGCAGCTCGCCCAGGCCGCGCCCCAGATGGCGCCGATCATGGCGGACATCATCGTCAAGCTGATGGACTTCCCCGACGCGGACCGCGCCGCGCGCCGGCTGATGGCCATGCTGCCGCCCCAGGTGCAGGCGGCCGAGCACGCGGACCAGCAGTCAGGCATTCCGCCGGAGGCGCAGATGGCGCTGCAGGCCATGCAGCAGCAGCTGCAGCAGGCGCAGGCGCAGGTGCAGCAGATGGCGGCCGAGCTGCAGAGCAAGCAGGCGGAGCAGCAGCTCAAGGCGGCCGAGATCCAGGTCAAGCGCGAAGAGGTCGGCATCAAGCAGGGCGACCAGCAGCTGAAGGCCGCCGAGCTCCAGGCCCGACTTCAGGCCGAGGCCGAGGCGCGCGCGCTGGCGCAACAGCAGGCGCAGGCAGAGGCCGAGGGCGACGACGCGGAGGCGCAGATGCAGCAGCAGATGGTGGCGGCGCTGACCGCGCTGGCGCAGCAGCAGCAGCAGGCCTCGGCGGCGGTCGCGCAGGTCGCGCAGGGGCAGCAGGGGCTGGCGGATGCGCTGGCGCAGCTGGCGGCGATGGTCCGGGCGCCGCGCCGGCTGGTGCGAGACGAGGCCGGGCGCCCCATCGGAGCGGAGATCGTGGCGGGTGCGTGAAGTTGTAAGCAAGGGGTGGGTAGTCGTCTATTTGCAGCACGGCATATCGGCGACGACTTTCCACACCACCAGGAAGGAAGCGATAGCCGAGGCGATCGCCATCTTCGACAGCGCACACCAAGGGCATGGGCAATGCTTCCTGCCGTGGCCCGCTTTGCGTCGCAAGTACGACCTAGCGGTCGTGCGGGCAGAGGTCGTTGTTCAGCTGCCCTCACCCACCACGAAGCCATCGGCGCGGAGGTAATCGCATGAGCAAGCTACTGGAGGCGCTGCCGGCGCCGGTGATGACGTTCGACATCGAATGCGTCGGACCGGACGGCGAGGTGAAGTGGCGGGAGACCGTCCGCAACCTGGTGATGACCGCCGGCAAGACGGACATCATCGACAAGTATCTCAAGGGCTCGGCCTACACCGCGGCCTGGTATCTGATCCTGAAGGGCGCGGGGTCGATCGCCGCCGGCGACACCCTCGCCAGCCATGCGGGTTGGACGGAGGTCACGCCCTATGCGGGCAACCGGCCGGCGATCACCTGGGGCACCACCTCGGGCGGCAGCAACACGGCGACGGCGGTCTCGATCAGCATCAACGCGACTGCCACGGTGGCCGGCGCCGGCTGCTGCACGGTGAACACCGGCACCGCCGGCGTGCTCTACAACATGAGCGACTTCGCGGCCTCGCGGTCGGTGGCGTCCGGCGACACCCTGAACGTGACGCCCACGCTGTCGGTGAGCTGATGAGCGCCCTGGCCGACCGCCTGGCGCTGCCGGACGTGGCCGCGCTGCCCGACTGGGCGGCCGCCGACGCCCTGAGCGCGCCCGACGCGGTCAATGGCACCGCCCGCCGCGACGTGGCCACCAGCGACGTCCGGGGCGCGCTGCTGGCGTCGGGCGAGTGGCCGGCCATCGTGCTGGTCGCCGAGGGCGTGGCGCTGCCGGCGATGGCTGGCATGGCCGATGCGGACCGGATCGCGCTCCGCGGGCTCTGCGTCCTGGTGCGGGACACGCTGCTGCACACCACCACCATCCAGACCAGCGTGCCGGACCGCTACACCGCGACCGCGACGGGGCTCGCCGGGCTGGCGCAGGCCGGCTTGGTGTCGGACGCGACCCGGTCGGCGCTGCTGGCGCTGGCCGATCGCCCGCTCTCCTGGGCGGAGGCGCACGGCTACCCGGCCGGCGTCACCGCGCGCGACGTCGGGCTGGCGAGGGGTGCCATCGCATGACGCTGAAGTGGGAAGCTGGCGTAGCGTGGGCAGACGCGGGCCTCGGCATGGCCAGCCTGGCAAACGGCTCGCTGGCGACCGGCAGCACCGTCATCGCGAACGGGACCAATCTCAACCTGCGCCTTGATGCGTCGCTGGTGCTGGGATCGCTGACCCCAGGCACCGGCGGCTATGTCGAGCTGCACCTCATCCCGCTGCTGCGCGACGGCACGAACTATGCCGATGCTGCCATCTCCGGCGCGACGATGATCGCCGCGCTGCCGCTGACTTCCGGGGCGAGCATAAAGCGGGTGGCGTTCATGCCGCCGCGCTGCTGGCTTGAGATCCCGCCGGGGTCGTTCAAGCTCGGCATTGGCAACCGCGCCGGCGCCGCATTCGCGTCGTCGGGCAACGAAGTCTATTACCGCACCTATCGCCTCGGGTAGCGCGTCATGAGCGCGGGCTTCCTGCCGCGGACCTTCCTGAACCGCAGCGATCCGCGGCTGCGCGGGATACTGACCTGGCTGTCCCTCGACGGGCACTTCGTCAACACGGGCACATTCGGCGGGCAGATCAACATCCCGCCGTCCACGACGGGCTGGGCGCCATCTCCGCTTGCCGGCACCTATTGGGCCGGCGACGCGACGCCATCCAGTTCGCAGATCACGTCGCTGTTCACCACGACGCTGATGGGCGTCAACGGCTCGGCGCGGCGCACGATCTTCCTTGAGGGGTGCCTCGACCCCACCGAGACGAACGGCTCCGGGTTCTGGATCTTCGGCGGCTCCGGCAGCGGCAACTTCCTCTCGGCCGGCAACTACACGTCGGGCAACTTCGGGGTCGATGTTGGTGGCGGGACATCCGTCACTCTCGGTATTACCGCCGGCGGCCAGACGTCCACGCCAGAGTTCTTCCGGGCGGTCGCGCGCTACGACGGCACGACGCTGTTCCTCGACGTCTATTCCTACAACCCCAGCACCCGCGCCTGGACGCGGACCTCCGGCTCTGTCGCTGCTGCCCTGACCACCGCGACGGCGGCCGGGACCGAGCTGGCGATCAACTACTTCGGATCGACCGTCACCCCGAGCGGCGACTCCGGCCTGTCCTATCTCGGCATCCTCGGCGGCGCGCTGTGGACCGACGCCGAGACGCAGGCATTCCTGGTCGACCCGTCGCCGCTGTGGAGCCCGGCGCCGAGCGAGGCGCGCCTCTACCAGGTGCCGGGGCCGCCGAACACCACCTACAACGACACCATCGCGGACGCCGTCACGGCCGCGGACAGCCTCGCCAACGCCCTGACGACGTCGGACAGCATCTCCGATGCGGTCACCGGCGCGGATAGCCTCGCCGTCACGCTGACCGCCAGGCCGGCACTGTCGGACGCGGCGACGGCAGCGGATAGCAACGCGGCGGCGGCGACAGCGAACGCCAGCACCAGCGACGCGGTCACCGGCGGCGACGCCCAGGCGGCGGCGCTCACGGCCAACGCCTCGACCTCCGATGCCGTGACGGCCGCCGATGCAGTGGTGGGCGGCAAGGCGACGTCGGACACCATCACCGACACGGTGACGGGCGCCGACAGCCTCGCCGTCGCCCTGACCGCGGCGCCGGCCATCTCCGACGCTGCCACCGGCGCGGACAGCTCGGCCGCGGCCCTTACGGCACGGCCGACCCTGGTGGATGGCGTGACGGCCGCGGACAGCGTGGCGCCGGCGCTGACCACCAGCGCCACCGTTGCGGACGCCGTCACCGGCGCCGACGCAGTGACCGGGGTCAAGGTGACCTCGGCCACCATCGCGGACGGCGCGACCGCCGGCGAGGCCGCGGGCGTGGCGGTGACCTTCGCCGCGGCGCTGTCCGACAGCGTGACCGCGGCGGACGGGGCGACCGGCACCACCGGCGAGCAGATTGACGACGACGTCACGGCTGCCGATGCGATGGCGGCGGCGGTCACCTTCGGCGCCACCATCACCGACACCGCCGCGGCCGGCGACGACGTCACGGCCAGCGGCGGCACACCGCCGGCGCCCAGCACCGGCATCACCGGCGGCGGGCCATGGGCGCCGATGCCCAGGCGCCGGCGCTGGCGGGTGCGGACGCCGGGCGGGCTGCTGGAGGGCTTCGACACCGCCGAGGCGGCGTGGGCGCGGTTCCGGGAGCTCTACGGCGCGCCCGAGCCGGAGCCGGCCGTCACCAGGAAGGCGCCGCGCCAGATCGTGATGCCGGCGCTGCCGGCCCGCACGGTCGCCTTCGACGGCGCCGACGCAACCCGGTCGTTCGCTCGCCTGCTGCGCGACATGCAGCAGCAGCGCGAGGCCGAGGCGCATGGCCGCGTGATGGCCATGCTGCACCAGATCGCCACCGACGCAGCTCGCCGCGCGGCGCAGCTCGAGGAGGACGACGAAGCGGCGGCAATCCTGCTGCTGCACTAGCGCGAGGACTGAATGGCAGAGATGGATGGCGCCGCCCCGGGCGGGAGCGCCGAAAGCGAAGCCGCACCTGCGGAGGACATCGTCACCCAGCCCAACCCGGCCGAGCAGGACGGGCAAGGCGAGGGGACGGAGGCCCAGCAGGAAGCGCCGGAGGAGATCGAGTTCGACTTCGGCGGCAACAAGCTGCGCATCCCGAGGAGCGCAGTTCCTGACGAAGTCGCGGAGAAGCTGGACGCGTTCACCAAGGGAACGTGGTCAGACTACACGCGAAAGAGCCAGGAGGTGGCCGAGCAGCGGAAGGCGCTGGCGGCCGAGGCGGAGTATGTGGCGAGGGTGAAGGCCCTCACCGACGAAGGTCAGCGCACCTTCGCGCGGGGGCTACAGCTTCGCGAGGAAGTCGAGCAGCTTGCGAAGGTAGACCTGCAGGCGTTGTGGCAGTCCCAGCCGGACCAGGCCAGGCGCGTGTCGGATCTGCTGGCGCAGAAGCAGCTCGAGTTCCAGCGCGTCGTTGCTAAGGTCGGAGAATACGAGGCGCAGGCCACGCGCGCGGAGCAGGAAGCCCTTGCACGCCGCGAGCAGGATGGCCGCGACTACGTGGCGAAGACCGTCAAGGGCTGGTCGGACACGCACGCGGCGGAGGCGGTGGCCTACGCCATGAAGCACGGCGTTCCGGAGGATCAGGCCAAGCAATGGGCCCGGTTCCCCCGCGAGGCCGTCTGGGCGTGGAAGGCCGCGCAGTTCGACAAGCTGCAGGCCGCGGCCAAGGCCCCGCCGAAACCGGCCGCTGCACCCACTGCCCCCGTCGCTGCCGTGAGAGGGCGCCCGGCACCCGCCGCGCCTGACCCGGACAGCATGTCGGACGATCAGTGGCTGAAGTGGCGCAACGCGCAACTCGCCAAGCGAGGCCGGCGCTGACCGGACGCTAGGCTGACAGGAAAGGGCGGACGGCCCGGTAAACCACGCTGCGGCGTGGCTTGCCTGACCGCCCGCAAACATCATGGCGAACGCTCTTCTCACCCCGAACCAGATCACGCGCGAGGCTCTGCGCGTGCTGCACCAGAAGCTCAACTTCATCGGCGCCATCAATCGCCAATATGACGACTCCTTCGCGAAGGACGGCGCGAAGATCGGCTCGGCGCTGCGCATCCGCCTGCCGAACCAGTACACGGTGCGGACCGGCGCGAACCTCTCGGCGCAGGACACGACCGAGAACCAGGTCACCCTGAACGTCACCACCCAGAAGGGTGTGGACACGCAGTTCACCAGCGCCGACCTCACCCTGTCGCTGGACGACTTCTCCCAGCGCATCATCAACCCGGCCATGGCCGTGCTCGCCGCCGCGATCGAGGCCGATGCCTTCGCGATGGCGCTGGACATCTACAACGCCGTCAACAACGTCGGCAGCGCGATCACCTTCAAGAACACGCTGCAGGCGCGGAAGATCCTGAACGACAACCTTGCGCCGATGGACGGGCAGCGTTCGGTCATCCTGAACACCCAGGACAACGTGGACCTGGTGGACGCGCTGAAGGGCCTGTTCCAGGACAGCTCCGAGATCAAGGCGCAATACCGCGACGGCGTCATGGGCCACACGGCGGGCTTCGAGTTCAGCGAGAACACGCTGCTGCCGTCCCAGACCACCGGCACCGCGCTCTCGGCCACCACCTACACCGTGAACGGCGCGAACCAGACGGGCAGCGCCGTCACGGTGGCGACCGGCTCGACCACCTTCAAGAAGGGCGACGTGGTCAACCTCGCGGGCTGCAACAGCGTGCACCCCGAGACGAAGGTTAGCACGGGCATCCTGCAGCAGTTCGTGGTGACGGCCGACTACGCCGGCGGCGGCGGCAACCTGGCGATCAGCCCGGCCATCGTCACCAGCGGCGCGACGCAGAACGTCTCCGGCAGCCCGACCAACGGCGGCGCGGTGACGAAGATCGGCGGGGCGAGCGCGATCTACAAGCCGAGCCTCGCCTTCCACAAGGACGCCTTCACCTTCGCCACCGCCGACCTGGTGCTGCCGAAGGGCGTCGACATGGCGAGCCGGGCCGTGATGGATGGCCTGAGTATGAGATTGGTGCGGCAGTACGACATTAATTACGATCGTTTTCCGGTTCGTCTGGATTTGCTCTATGGCTATCAGACGATTCGCCCACAGTTGGCTTGCCGCATCTTGTCCAACTGACTTTGTAGCCTGCACCGCATTATGCTATCTAGCCGGACGGGTCATAGGAGGCCCGTCCGATGCGGTGTTCGTTCAAGGGGTGCGAGAAGCCGATCCATTCGCGGCTTCTGTGCATGGGGCACTACCGGCAGCAGCGGGAGGGGGAGGAGCTTCGCCCCCTTCAGCAGCAGTTCCATGGCATGGATGAGGAGGCGCGCTTCCGGGCGCGCCTAGCTGTCCAGCCGAACGGGTGCTGGAAGTGGCTCGGCGCGACGATGAAGGCGCGGTCCAGGCCGACGAAGGACTGGCATGGTCAGTGGCGCAATGCGGCAGGTCAGCATGAGCTGACGCACCGCGCCGCGTGGCGCCTGTTCGTCGGCCCGATCCCGTCTCGCGGCCGTGTGCTGCATCGCTGCGACAACGCGCAGTGCTGCAATCCCGACCACCTCTACATCGGGACCCAGGCCGACAATGTGCGGGATATGTGGGACCGCGGCAGAGCAAAGCCCGGCGTCAGTCGCGGGGCCGATCACGGCATGTCGAAGCTGACAGAGGCCGATGTGCGCGAAATCCGGAAGTCCGACGAACCGGCGCTTGAGATTGCCGCGCGGTTCGGCATCTCGAAGACGCAGGTCTACGACATCCGCAAGCGCCGAAGCTGGACGCATGTCGAGTAGCAGCAGGAGCAATCAATGTTCCACGAATACCCCAAGAGCCTCTACCTCCGCGGCTGGTCGGACCTGTCCGCCACCGTGGTGGTGCACGACGCAGCAGCAGAGACCGAGGCTCGCGCGGCCGGCTACCGCATGCTGTCCGATCCCGAGCCGGTGGAGAACGCCGTGGCGGCCAGCGACAGCATGGAGGCCGAGGTGGTGCCGGCGCCGGAGATAGTGCCGCCGGAGCCCGAGCCTCGCCGCCGCCGGAGCTGATCCATGACCCTGCTGTCGATCATCAACGACGTGGCCGATGAGGTCGGCCTGCCTCGCCCGGCGGTCGTCATCGGCAGCACGGACGGCGCGGTCCAGAAGATGACCCGCATGGCGACCCGCACGGCGCACGACCTGGTGACGCGGGTGCCGTGGCGGCAGTTGCGGAAGGAGGTCACCTTCACGGCCGTCGCCGGCGAGACGCAGGCGGGCGTGCTGCCGGCGGACATGGACCGCCTCATCGCGGAAACCCTGTGGGACCGCACCTTCCGCCGCCTGATCGCCGGCGCCATCCCTGCGGTGCAGTGGCAGTCGATGAAGGCCACGCTGCCCAGCGGCGGCTTCGATCGCTGGTTCACCCTGCGCGGCACCTCGATCATGATCTACCCCGGCATGGCCGGCGGCGAGGCCTGCGCCTTCGAGTACGTGTCGCGGAACTGGTGCGCCAGCAGCGGCGGCACCCCGCAATCCGCATGGGCGGCCGACACCGACGTCGCGGTGCTCGATGAGGAGCTGATCACCCTCGGCACCGTCGCCTCCTACCTGCGCAGCGAGGGGCAGCCGTGGGAGGCCGCGCGGGCCGATTACGAGGCGTTCCTGACCAGTCAGGCCGCCAACAACATGCCCAGCAACGGCACCGCCAACACCGCCGAGGTGTGGGGTGGCGTGCGCGCCTCGCCGGGCGCGCCGGCGCCGAACAGCGGGAGCTTCATCCCGTGGTGAGGACTATCCCTTCGCGCTCCGTCTCGCTGCCGCCGCCGGTGGGCGGATGGGACACACGCGACGCGCTCGCCGACATGCCGCCGACGCATGCCGTGGTGCTGGACAACTGGTTCCCGGGCACCGACCGGGTGGCGATCCGGCCGGGCTACACGGCGCACGCCACCGGCCTCGGATCGGCCGTCGAGACGCTGCTGCCCTACTCGCCCGCCAACGGCTCGCCGCGCCTGTTCGCTGCCGCCGGCACCGTCATCCGCGAGGTGACGACGGCTGGCGCGGCCGGCTCGGCGGTGGTCTCCGGGCTGACCAATGTCCGGTTCCAGTCCGTGCAGATGGGCACCGCCGGCGGGCAGTTCCTGTTTTGTTGTAACGGCGCCGACACGCCGCGCCTGTTCGACGGCTCGACCTGGGCGAACACCACCATCACCGGGCCGACCGTCGCCAACCTGGCGTGGTGCAACATTCATCAGCGGCGCCTCTGGGTTGGCGAGAAGAACAGCCTCACCGCCTGGTATCTGCCGGTGAACACCATCGGCGGCGCCGCGGCGCAGTTCCCGATGGCGGGGCTGGCGTCGCTGGGCGGGTCCATCGCCGGCATGGCGGTGTGGTCGCGCGACAGCTACGGCCAGGGCATGCAGGAGCTCGCCTGCTTCGTCACCACCGAGGGCGAGATGATCATCTACGCCGGCACTGACCCGGCGTCGGCCTCCACCTGGGGCCTGCTGGGCGTGTGGCGCCTCGGCCGGCCGATCGGCGCGCGCTTCTTCCAGAAGGTCACGTCGGACCTGATCCTGTTGACGCAGGACGGACTGCTCGCGGCGTCCACCATCATGCCGACCGATCGCGCGCAGACGGAGCGGGTGGCGCTCTCGGCGCAGATCAACAAGGCGGTCAACGCGGCGGTGCGGACCTCCGGCGGCATGTTCGGCTGGCAGCCCTTCATCTACCCGCGCGGCACCATGCTGATCCTGAACGTGCCGGAGACCGCGACCACGGCGATCCAGTTCGCATGGAACACCATCACCAACGCGCCCTGCCGCTTCGTCGGCATCCCGGCGGTGACCTGGGCCATGTGCGGGGAGGAGCCCTACTTCGGCGGGCTTGACGGTGTCGTCTATCGCTTCGACGCCGAGCAGAGCGACAACGGCAGTGCGATCGACGCGGATGCGCTGCAGGCATTCAACTATCTCGGCAGCCCGGGGCAGAAGAAGGCCTGCAAGCTGATCGAGTGCCTGTTCGATGCCAACACCGACCCCGGCGCCGCAATCGAGGTCGCAACCGACTTCGACACCACGCTGGGCGCGACGCTGCCGGCGCCGTCCGTCGCCAGCGCCACCACGGCGAAGTGGGGCTCGAGCAAGTGGGATGCGTCGCGGTGGAGCATCGCGCTCCGCGTCTGGCGGGGGTGGCGCGGCGCGCGCGGCGTCGGCCGGGCCATCGCGCCGCGGGTGCGGGTGTCGAAGAAGGGCGCGGCGGTGGCCTGGACGGCCACGAACCTGACCTTCATTCCGGGCGGGCAGCTGTGATCATCTTCGCCCGCAACGACGCCGAGCGTCAGGCGCTCCGCGAGTGGGCGGGCAGCCGCATCCCGAACGTGGGGAAGGACGGCTTCGACCCCGGCGCGCAGTGCGCAGCGGTCATCCGCAACGGGGCGCTGGCGGCGGCGGTGCTGTTCCACGACTGGCAGCCGGGCGCGCGGACGATGCAATGCTCCATGGCCGCTGACACGCCGCTGTGGGCGTCCCGGGAGGTGCTGCGCGGGCTGTTCGCTTATGTCTTCATCACCGCCGGCGCCAACAAGCTGTGGACCGCCATGCCGCACACCCGCGAGCGGGCGATCCGGTTCAACCTCGGCATCGGCATGAAGCGCGAGGCGGTGCTGCGGCACCACTTCGGGCCGAAGGCGCATGCCGTGATTTGCAGCATGATGCGCGATGAGTGGGCGCGCAGCAGGTGGAGGGCTTAGGCGTGGCCTACGACTACGACCCGCTGAACATGAGCGACCCCAACCACCCGTTCGCGCGCCTCGGTGCCGAGCTGGCGATGGTGCAGCAGCAGGGCATGCGGCGGCGGTCTCTGGCGGACCAGCTGCAAGGCTACCCGGCGCCGCAGATGCCGCAGCAGCAGACGCGGCTGGCGGGCATGCTCGGGCAGCCGTCGCAGGCGCAGCAGATGCCGATGGGACAGATGCCGCAGGCGCTGGCGGCGCTGTTCGGGCAGCAACAGAAGTTCGGCAGCGGCGCCAGCGTGTCGGGCCCGGTGCCGCTGGGCGACCCGAACAAGCCCGGGGCGGCAGCTGCCCCCGGGTGGTTCGGCAACATGTGGGATGGGCTGTTCGGCGGCGGCGCGAAGGCGCCCGGCTAGGAGCGAGAGCATGGGCAAGAGCAAGGCACCGGCCGCGCCGGACCCCTACGCGACGGCGCAGGCGCAAGGGACGATGAACCGGGAGACGGCGCAGGCGCAGGCCGGCCTGAACATGGTGAACCAATACACCCCCTCCGGCATCCTGGAGTATGCGCAGATCGGCCAGTGGGCCGATGGAACGCCGCGCTACTCCGCGACGCAGGCCCTCGCGCCGTCCGAACAGCGGCAGCTCGACCTGTCGAACCGGGCGCAGGAGCTCTATGGACAGGCCGGCGTGTCGCAGCTCGAGCGGCTGCAGGGCACCATGTCGACCCCGTTCAACCCGTCGCTGTCGGGCGGCGTGGGCGACTTCTCGGCCATGTTCAGCCGCTACGGCGACCCCAACATCGGCCGGGACCAGGTCGAGAGCGCGCTCATGTCGCGCATGCAGCCGCAGATTGACCGGGACCGGGCCGCGCTCGAAACCCGGCTCGCCAACCAGGGCATCGGCTACGGTTCCGAGGCCTACAGCGGCGCGATGGACGACTTCAACCGCGGGGTCAACGACGCGCGGCTCGGCGCCATCACGCAGGCCGGACAGGAGCAATCCCGCCTCGCCGGGCTCGCGCAGAACGATGCCGGGTTCCAGAACACCTATCGCCAGCAGTCGCTGCAGGAACAGCTCGCGCTGCGCAATCAGCCGCTGAACGAACTGGCGGCGCTGCTGTCCGGCTCGCAGGTGCAGATGCCGCAATTCACGAACACGACGCAGACAGGCGTGCAGGGCACGGACCTGACCGGCTCGGTGGGGCAGAGCTACGCCGGGCAGATGGCCGGTTACCAGTCGAAGGTCGGCCAGCAGAACGCCACCTATGGGTCAGCCGCCGCGCTCGCCGGCTCCGCCGCCGTGGCGATCGCCATCTGATGCCGACCCCGCCGGACTTCTCCGCGCTGGACGGGCACGACCGGATCGCGCTCGGCTTCTCCGGCGGGAAGGACAGCGCCGCCGTCCTGACCATGCTCCGCGAGGCCGGGCTGCTGGACCGCGTGACGGTCTACCACCTCGACACCGGCGACCTGCTGCCCGAGATGGTGGCGCACGTCGCGCGGATGACCGCGGGCCTGCCGCGATTCGAGCACATCCAGACGGACGTGCGGGGCTGGCAGTGGCAGCACGGGCTGCCGTCCGACCTGGTGCCGCACACCCAGCACTGGATCGGCCAGCAGATGGGCGAGGGCAGGGGAACCCGGCTGGTCGGCCGTTACGATTGCTGCTGGGCGAACCTGATGGCGCCGTTCTTCGACCGCATCGCGGAGGACGGCAACACGCTGCTGATCCGCGGCACCAAGCGGGCGGACATGGCGCGGCTACCGGCGCGCACTGGCGACATGGCCCACGGCGTCGAGCTGCTCTATCCGCTGGAGGACTGGTCGCACGACGACGTGCGGGCCTACCTCGCGAGCCGTGGCGTGGAGCTGCCGCCCATGTATGCCCGCATGGTCAACGCTCCGGAATGCGCGCGCTGCACGGCGTGGTGGGGCGAGGGGCGAGGGGCCTACCTCGCCGAGCGATACCCTGATCTGCACCGCGACTATGCGGACCGGATGCGGCTGGTGATGGCCGAGGTGGGTGTCAGCAGCGCGCCTCTGGCCGCGGAGCTCGCGGCGTGCGCAATAAAATGACAATGTTCACGCCCCCCGAAATTCGGCAAATCGCGCCCGAAATCGCGCCGCATTTTGAAAATTGCGCGGAGGCCGACATTACGCGGCGGGCAGAATACCTGGCCGCGATCCAGGCGGCCACGCCGGAGGTGGGGCGCCGCGGGCACCGGGTGCTGCACGGGGCAATGCTGGCGGACACCGAGGCCGAGCATGTCCGCGCCCTGGCCGACCTGATGGACCTCCCGCAGGGCGCTCTGGTGGCGGACCTGGGTTGCGGCATCGGCGAGGTGGCGCGCCTGATGGGCGCCGATCGGCCGGACCTCCGGTGGGTGCAGGTGAACCTGTCGGAGACGCAGATCCGGCAGGCGGACGGCGCCCGGGTGGTGGCCGACTTCCACCACCTGCCGCTGGCCGACGCGAGCGTGGACGCGGTGCTGTTCCTGTTCAGCCTCTGCCATGGCGACCTGGGGGCGGCGCTGCGCGAGGCGGCGCGCATCACGCGGCCGGGCGGCCTGTGCTTCATATTCGATCTGGCTCGGCTGTCCGGCGACAACGCGGCGTCAGAGGCGGCGCTGTTCGCGCGCTTCTATGCGCCGGAGACGATGCTCGGGGCGGCGGCTGCGGCCGGGTGGCGCCCGGACATCGTTCGTGCGCCGGCGGTCCGGCGGCACGTCCTGCGCGAGCTTCTGGCCGACCAATTCGACGCGATCCTGTCCGGCTGCCGGCCGGCCATCTGGCAGTTTACGAGGTGCGCAAATGGCGGATGACATTGTCAGCCAATACTACCTAGCCAATGCGCTGCGGCAGGGCCAGCGGCCCAGCCCGCGGTCCATCCTGGCGCAGCGCATGATGGGGAACGCGCTCGACACCAGCCCGACGACGCCGCTGGGCGCGCTCGCCCGCGCCCTGACTGGCGTGGTGTCGGCCTACACGCTGCGGCAGGCCGAGGAAGGCGACCGGCTCGACCAGAAGCAGGCGCTGGGCTTGCTGATGGATCGGGACCGGGAGCAGCAGCAGGCCGTTGTGGACTGGCAGAACAGCCGGCCAGGCGCGCAGCAGCCGGCCGCGGGGGCAACCCCGGCTCCGGCGCCGGTCATGCGGGAGGCACTGCCGGACATCGGGGGTCCGGGTCAAGGCGGAACCCGGCAGAACCCGGCGGAACCCGGGGCATTCTCGCCGGTCGCGATGCGGACCCTTGTCGGCCAGGAGAGCGCCGGCGATCCGAACGCCCGGCCCATCGACAGGCAGACCGGGCAGCCGCGATCTTCCGCGCTTGGGCAGGCGCAATTCATCGCCCCGACGTGGCTGGCGTTCGCTGGGGCGAACCCCAACCTGTTCCAGGGGCTGGACCTGAACACGCCGGCCGGGCGCAACGCCGCGCTTGCGAGGCGCACCGACCCGGCGCTGACCGAGCCGGCGGTGCAGTGGTATGCCGGCCAGAACGCGCAAGCCCTGCAGCAGGCCGGCCTTCCGGTGACCGACGCATCGCTGGCGGCGGCGCATGCGCTGGGGCCAGCCGGAGCCATTGGCGTGCTGCGCGCCGCGCCAGACACGCCGCTGTCGCGGGTGCTGTCCCCGGCGGCGATCCAGGCCAACCCGCAATACGGGCGGATGACCGCAGGGCAGTTCGTTGCTGACTACAGCGCGCGATACGCCCCCCGCGCCGGCGGTGTGCAGGTCGCCGGGCCTGGGGCGCCAACCGCGCCCGCCGACGCGCCACCCGCCGCAGCGGCCGCGCCAGCCTCCGCTGCGCCCGCTTCCGGCGGCCTGTCTGCGGCGGATAGGGCTTGGATCGAGCGGGGGCTCAACGACCCGAAACCGCGAGTTCAGCAGGCGGCGCGGAATGCGCTTCAGGTCGAGCAGGCCTTCCGCCAACAGGACGCTGTTCGGACGGCGGCGCCGGGCAGCGCGATCCTGGACCGGAATGGCCGCGTCATCGGCACGGTGCCGCTGCAGCCGCATCTGCCGGCCGGCTGGCGCATCGGCGCCAATGGGCAGGCCGAGCAGGTCCCCGGCTTCACGCCGCAGACCAGCATGGTGCCGGTGCAGGGCTATGACCGCGACGGCAATCCCACGCTGCTGTTCCCAGACGGCCAGGGCGGTCTGGTGCAGGCCCGGACGCCGGACGGCGTCTCGATCGCGCCACGCACGCGCGAGATCAACACCGGCACGGAGATGATCACTGTCGACCAGGGCGGCCAGGTGGTGTCCCGCCGCCCCATCGACGTGGCCGGGCGCGAGGCGCAGCAGGAGATCGGGCGCGCGGCTGGGCAGCAGGCGGCCGGCGCCGAGCAGGCGGCCGAGGTCGCGCAGCGGACGCTGGGGCAGATCGACGCGGTGCTGAACCACCCGGCGATCGGCCTTGGCACCGGCGTGACCGGCATTGTGGCGCGCCGGGTCCCGGGCACGCCGGCCTACGACTTTAGTTCCCGCGTCGACCAGTTGCAGGGGCAAGCGTTCCTGCAGGCCTTCAACACCCTCCGCGGCGGCGGCCAGATCACCGAGGTCGAGGGGCGGAAGGCCACCGAAGCCATCGCCCGCCTCGACCCGCGCCTGGGCGAGGAGGCGTTCCGCTCGGCGCTCGGCGAGCTCCGCGAGATCGTGCAGACCGGCTTGGCCCGCGCCCAGCGGCAGCGTCCGCCGGCCGCCGGAGGATCGCCTGTCGCCGGCGCGCCCGCTGCGGCGCCGACTGCGACGGGCGAGCGCCCGCCGCTGTCCTCATTCCAGAGGTGATCGCCCATGGCCTTTGACATCGAAGGCGCCCGGCGAGCCGGCTACTCGGACGCCGAGATTGCCGACCACCTGGCTCGGGAAGCCCGCTTCGACGCGGCCGGGGCTCGGCAGGCTGGTTTCTCCGATGCGGAGATCGTCTCTCATCTCGCCGGCGCGCAGCGGCCAGCCCAGCGCCCCGCCGTGGGCGTTGGTGACTACCTGTCGGGCGTGAAGCGCGCCATCGAAGGCGGTCTGACCTTCGGGCTGCGGGATGAGCTCGGCGCGCTGGTCAATGCCGGCGTCGAGACGGCCGGCGACGCGCTGACCGGGCGCAACCCCGACGCGACCTTCGGCAGCCGCTACGACGCCGCGCTCGGCCGCGAGCGGCAGGCGGCGCGCAGCTTTGAGCAGGCGGCCCCCATCACCTCGGCCGTCGCCAGCGGCGTCGGCGGCATGATGGTGCCGCTGCCGGGGATCACCCCAGCGGCACAGGGCGCGGGGCTGGTGGCGCGGCTCCTGACCTCGGCGCCGGCGCGCGGCGTGGCGGCCGGCGGCGTCGGTGGTGCGCTGACCGGCGCGGGCGAGGGCGAGGGTGTCGAAGGGCGGCTCGCCGGGGCGCTGACCGGCGGCGCGGTCGGTGCCGGCCTTGGTGGCGCGCTCGGCGCCGGCGTCTCGGCGCTCCGCGGTTCGGCCGGCCGGATCGCCGACACGCTCGGCTTGCGCAACGCGGACGTGGCGGCAGAGCGGCAGATCCTGCGGGCGGTTGAGCGCGACAACGCGGGCCGGGTCGCGACCGGCCAGCCGCAGGTTGACCTGGCGGCGGTCGGCCGCCCGCAGGCCGGACCCGGCATAGCCCCGGCGGCGGACGGCCAGGCGCTGGTCGACCAGCTCGGCGGCCGGAACGTGACCAACCTCGCCGCCGCCGCGGCCAACACGCCCGGCGCCGCGGCCGAGATGGCGGACCAACTGGTGCAGGCGCGCCGCGCCGCGCGGCCGGACCGCATTGCCGAGGCGGTGGACCAGTCCCTCGGTGGCGGCGGCGGGACGCGGGTTGCGGATGAGCTCGAGGCGCTGCGCCGGCAGCGCACCCAGGATGCCGCGCCGCTCTACGCGCGCGTGTGGGAGGCCGACCCGCCCGACACCCCGGCGCTGCGCCGCATCATGCAGCAGGACGTGGTGCAGCGCGCGACCGTCGAGAACATGCGGCTGCAGCAGATGGAGGCGGCGGCGCGGGGCGAGGCCTTTGAGCCCAACCCCATGCGCATTCTCGACGCGGCCAAGCGGGGGCTGGACGAGCGCATCTCGGCAACCCTGGACCCGGTGACGGGCCGCGTCATCCCGGGGCGCGGGAACGAGAGCATCGCGCTGCGGGAGCTGCGGGACGCGCTGGTGCGCGAGCTCGACACGGTGTCGGCCTATGCCGCCGCGCGCGCGGCCTGGGCCGGCCCGACGCAGTCCATGGCCGCGCTGGCGGAAGGGCAGCAGGCGCTCCGGGCGAACCCGGACATCCTGCGCGCCACGGTCGCGCGCATGTCGCCCAGCGACCGCGAGTTCTTCCGCCTCGGCGTTGGCCGCGCCATCACGGACATGGCGGCGGACCCGGCGCGCGCGGCGACGGCGGCCAGGCGGCTGCTTGAGGACCGGACCATGCAGGCCCGGCTTCAGGCGGCCATCCCGGACCCGGCGCAGCGGGCGGCCTTCATGGCGGCCATGGCTCGGGAGGTCGAGATGTCCGCGGTGGAGCGCGCCATCAGCCCCCGCGCCGGGTCGCAGACGGCGAGGCTGCAGGCCGGCCAGGAAGACATGGGCGTCGATGCGCCCGGCGGCATGCTGGCGTCCCTGCTGATGGGCCACACCCGCGGCGCCATCACCCAGGGGATCTCGGCCCTCTACCGCCGCACCCAGGGCATCAACGCCAGCACGTCGGACGCCTTGGCGCGCCGGCTGCTCTCGGCTGACCCGGCGACCAACCAGGCGACGGTGCAGCAGCTACTCGCCCGGCAGACGCAGGACCGGGCCTCGGCGCTGGCCCGCGCCGGCTTGGCTGCGCGCCTGCTGCAGGGCGTCGGCGCCGCGAGCGGGACCGCCGTCAACTAGTCCCGCTGATCGCCGAGGTAGGCGAGGAAGCAGAGCAGGGCGCCAAGCCCGAACGTCAACATCAGCGCGATCATGCGGCCGAGCCTAGGGCTCCGGCCGTGCCCTGTCATGTCCGGAGCACCGCATGCCCATCAACACGTCCACCGGCGTCTACTCCGCGCCGTCCAACAGCTGGAACCCGGCTGTTGCGGACACCGTCATCAACAGCGACGACTGGAACGCGATCCGCAATGACATGGCGGACGCGATGTCCCGCGTCCCCGCTACCACCCGCGCGCTCTGGGCGACCGCCGCCCAGGTGCAGGACGGCGCGCTCGTGTGGGGCGGCACCGCCTCGGGCTCGGCGAACGCGCTCGCGGTGGCGCTCTCCCCGCCAATCACGGCCTACGTGGCAGGCCTCGAGATTAGCTTCATCACCGGCGCCGCGGCGAACACCGGGGCGGCCACGCTGGCGGTGAACGGGCTGTCCGCGCTGGCCATCAACGGCGGCGACGGCACCGCCCCACTGGCGGCGGGCGACCTGCCGCCATCGTCGCTGGTGACCGTCGTGCACGACGGCACGCGGTTCCGGCTGCGCTCGGCGCGCACGGGCACCGTGTCGGTGAAGGACTTCGGGGCGAAGGGCGACGGCACCACCGACGACACGGCGGCGATCCAGGCGGCGCTGAACTCGCTGGGGGCGCTCGGCGGGACCGTGGTCGTGCCGAACGGCATGAAGTGCTTGGTGGACAACAACCTCACCATCCCGGTGAGTTGCCACCTGGTGGGGCCGCACAGCTTCGTCGGCACGCCGGGCAGCAACGCCAGCGCGCCCTACGGCAACATGGGCGGCGCGCTGCTGGTCAACTCGACCAAGACGATCACCATCAACAGCGGCGCCAGCATCCGCGGGCTTCTGATCTACCGCAAGGGCATGACGTTCCCGGCGGCCAACAGCTCTGCCTTCGCCGGCACCGCGATCACCATCGGCGGCGACGATGCGGCGATCGCAAGCTGCCTGGTGATGGGCTTCAACAAGGCGGTCTACAGCAGCAGCTACCAGCGGCAGAAGATCGAATACCTGCTGCACGACAACCTCAACGGCATCGAGATCACCAACTGCGCCGACATCGCCTATATCTCGAATTGCCACGCCTGGCCGTTCTCCAACATCGGCGTCGGCGGCAGCTACACCAACATCACGCGCAGCGGGAAGGCCTACTACCTCCACGACCTGTGCGACTGGGCGAAGGTCACGGACTGCTTCTCCTGGGGCTACGCGGTCGGTTTCCAGGTCACCAGCGCGAACTCGGTCACGCTGCTGGGGTGCGGCGCGGACAATGCCTACAGCGGGGCGCCGCTGAACACCGGCTCCATCGGCTTCTACATCAGCGGCACCTCCACCGACACGACGCTCGACAACTGCCAGGCCGCCGCGCAGGAGGTGTGCGGCGCCTACGTCAACACCACGGGCGGCGTGCAGACCAAGATCGCCGGCTTTAGCGCATGGGGCGGCGACAGCGGCACCGATGGCATCCTGATCGACAGCGGCGACGTCACCATCATCGGCGGCATCATCCGCAGCCAGAACAACGGCGTCCGGGTCACCAGCACCGGCGTCCGCGTCTTCGTCGATGGCGTCCGCTTCGAGACGATCCTCAACAAGCCGATCCTGGCGAGCTCGCCGTCCAGCCTCGTGTTCCTGGGCGACAGCATCGACTACAGCAACTTCACCGGCTCGCCGGCGCCGAGCCTGCTGTGCCAGAGCGTCGCGTCGGCGGCGTCGGTAGTGCTGCCGAACAGCGGCAGCACCTTCAACATCACCGGCACCACGAACTTCGGCACGCTCGGCCACGGCTGGGCTGGGCGCGAGGTGTCGCTGATCTTCTCCGGCTCGCTGACCGTGTTCAACGGCACGGGCGCGGTGACCAACATGCGGCTGGACGGCGGGTCGAACTTCGCCGCGGCTGCCGGGTCCTGCCTGACGCTCCGACACAACGGGGTCCAATGGTATGAGGTCGGGAGGTCCGCATGATGGCCGATGCGGACTGGGTGAAGGCAACCGGCATGGCCGGCGCGGCGGCAGTCGTCGGCGCGGCGGCGCGGGTGCTGATCCTGCTGCATGGCGGCGTGCGGGGCTGGGTGGTGCTGCTGATCGAGGCCGGCGTCGGCGGACTGCTCGGCGTGATCGCGGCCGGCGCGGCGGTCTGGTGGGACCCGGCGCTGCGCGACATGGGCTGGCCCCTGCTGATCGTGTCCTCCGTCGCGGGCTGCGCCGGCGCGATCGGGACGCGACTGCTCGATATCGTCATCGCCGCCGCGGAGAAGCGCGCCGGCTTGTGACCCCGCGGCCGGGCAAGGCCGCACTACCTCCACAGGAGACACATCATGAACCCAGTGCTCGCCGGCCAGCTACGCGCGGTCCTTGCCGCGTCCGGTGGCGTCTTCACTGCGCTCGGCTTTGTCGATGGCGGCACGGTCGCCACCGTCACCGAACAGGCCACCATCGCGGTCAATGCGGCCATGACGCTGTTCGGCGCCGGCCAGATCATCGTCGCGGCCTTCTGGTCCTGGTGGGAGAAGCGCAAGGCGGCGAAGGCCTCGTGAACCTGGGGCAGGCGGTCGCGCGCTTGCTCGCGGCCATCGCGCTGTTCTTCGTGGAGGTCGGCCGCAAGGTCGGCGCGGCCGAAGAACAGCGCCGCATCCTCGAGGATCTGGCGCGCACGACCGCCGAGGCCAGGACGCGCGCCGATGCGGCGGCGGCCGAATACCGGGCCAAGGGCGGCGCCAAAAGCGCGCTACGGCGAGGGGACTTCTGACATGCCCTGGACTGATCCCGCGGCCGATCTGGCCGACCTGTCGGTGCCGGACCGCCGCCGGTGGGTGCTGCGGCACGCCATCGACCCGGCGCTCGCCGAGCTCGGCCGGCTGCCGTCACGCGACCGGGCGCGGGTCATGCTGCTGGCGATCGCCAGCGTCGAGAGCGGGTGCCTGCACCGCCGGCAGATGGGCGGCGGTCCCGCGCATGGGCTCTGGCAATTCGAGCGGACGGGCGGCTGCGTGGGCGTGCTGCGGCACCAGGCGTCGGCCGAGAGGATGCACGTCGCCATGGAGCGGCGAGGCCTCCAGGCGACGCCCCATGAACTGTGGCAGGCCATCGCCGGCGACGACGTGCTGGCGGCCATCGCGGCCCGGCTGCTGCTGCTCACCGACCCGGCGCCCATGCCTGGCGATGTAGTCGCCGGGCGCGCGGTCTACCTGCGCACCTGGCGGCCGGGGAAACCGTGCACGGAAGCGAAGTGGTGGGACGCTTGGTCACTGGCAGGCGACACGGTGCCCCCGCCGTGAGGCCGGCGGCGCTGGTGCTGCTGGCGCTGCTCGCCGGATGCGCCGGGCAGGACCGAGTCGTGCAGGTCCCGTGCCGGCCCGGCGCGCTCGCCACCTACAGCGCGGCCGAGCAGCTCGCCATGGCCGATGCGCTCGACCAGGTGGGCGATGCATCGCCGCTGCGGCGGGCCATGGAGGACTATGGGGTGCTGCGGGCCGAGCTGCGGGCGCTGCATGCCTGCTGGTGAGGGGCGCGGACGGTTAGACAATCCGCCCGCAACCCATTGATTCGCGATGCCCAATATTTCCCGGTTAGATTGGCTATCCGAGATGGGCAATTTCCGCGAGTTTGGCCGCCGTGAATGCGGCCGGGACCGGATTCGCGGCGCCAAGCCAACTTCCGGTGGCGTGCTCTTTGTATCCTCGGAGATAGCTTTCCAGTTCTTCTTCCGAGAACCATTCCGCGTCGTCTCGCGTCTTTGCTGGCCACGGCCACGGCATGCCCCAATAGGCTAGCACTTCCTCCAGCATCCACCTGGATAGCGGCGTGTCTCTGAACCACTCGCCTCGCGCCACCCCACCACCGGGCCGCACCAGCAGCGCAGGCCGGCGCAGAGGCCTTCGTGCCAGCCGGGCGGGCCGTCGATGATGCCGATGGGGCGGGCGGTCATGCGACGGCATCGAACAGCGTCGGCGCATGGCGCTCTGCCGCATCGAGGTTGCGCGCGGCATGGCGCCAGTAGCTCTCCTTGAGTTCCACGCCGAGGAACTTCCGGCGCTGGCGGATGCTGCAGACGCCCTCGCTGCCGATGCCCATGAAGGGCGAGAGCACAACGTCACCGGGGTTGCTCCACATGATCAGCGCGCGGTCGATCACATCGAGCTGCAGCGGGCAAAGGTGCCGTTCGTCCTGCGCCTCGCGCGCCGCCTGCGCATTCAGCACGCGCGTCTGGTTCACCGTCGTCCAGACCGGCGATGCCCATTCCTGCCACTGGTCGAGCGGGAAGTCGGCCGGCGTGTGACGGATCGGGGCGGCATTCTCGCCCGGCCTACGGAACACCAGCAGATAATCCGGCATTCCCTGGCGGCTGCGTCCGCTGTCCGCTTGCAGCGTCTTGTAGAGCAAGCCGTGCGCCTTGGTCCGCGTCATCTCCACAACCGGGCATTTCCAGATCGTCACGCGGCTGTGCAGCACCCATCCGCAATCCTCGTGATCGCGGATGATCTGGCCGCTGAAATCCTTGATGCCGATCTCGCCATCTCGCCACTTCTGCATCGGCAGATCAGAGCAATGCACGGCGGTCAGGCGGCCCGGCATTGTCACCCGGAAAAGCTCCCGCACGAGGTATCGGTAATGCGCGGAGAACTCATCGTCGTCGGCGGAATTGCCCATGTCCGCCGCGCTCTCGCTGTAGACGAACAGGTTCCCGAACGGCGGCGAGTAGACGGATAGGCCGATGCTGGCGTCTGGCAACTGCGCGACAACATCGACGCAATCGCCGTGCAGGGCTTTCCAGCCGGCGCCCTCGGCCGAGTTCAAGCAGCGGATCGAAGCCATGCCGGGATGTCCGTGATGTGGGTTGCGTGATAGGCGACGCGCCGCTCTGCGCCGGCGGCGGCGCGCTTCATGGCGCTGGCCATAGCGCGCTTCATGGCGGCGTGGTCGGAGCTTTTGCGGTCGATGACGCGGCCGATCTGGTCCTCGCCCTCGGCCACGATCAGGTGGCAATCGACGGGGCGCGTCTGGCCGAAGCGCCAGCAGCGGCGGACGGCCTGATACCAAGCCTCGTAACTGAAGCTGCGGCCGGCGAAGATCATTGTGGCGCAGTGCTGCCAGTTGAGGCCGAAGCCGGCGACGCTCGGCTTGGTAACCAGCACTTTCAGCGCGCCGCCAGCGAAGGCGGCAAGCGTTTCTTCTTTCTGCTCCGCCGAGTGCGAGCCGCGGACCTCCTGCGCGCCCGGGATCGCCGCCATGATGGCGTTTGCTTCGTAGTCGGTGTCGCACCAGATCACGCACGCGGCGGTTCATCAGTCCGTGACTTGACATGATCGCCGCATCACCAGAATAGGCGTGCGGCTGATTCATTTCCCGAGGACGATCCCGGCGGGCGAGCTTATACGCTTCAAAAGACTCCGCGAGGATCTCTTTGGCGTAGTCAATGCTGCCGGGAGTCGCCTCTGGCTTAGCCGGCCCGATCGATGCTGGAAGAAAAGCAGCTTCTGGGCGTCGCGATTTCTTGAAGAGGCCGAACATCAGATATTGACCCTCCGCACTGGAGAGAAAATCCGACGACCGGTGGCGGTGGCTTGAGCAACCTTCGTTTCAAGCTTTTCGATCAGGTCATTCAGTTCGCTGATTCGAATCTGCTGCTGCGCTCGTCCTGATTCAGACCACGAGGACGTGTCTGTCTCCAGAATGCGAAGCAAACTGTCGTTCGCTGCGTCGAGTTGCTGCTGTGCGGTTGCTGCCATGCCCCAGAGATTAGGGGCACAACAACGATCCGCAATATGTTGGTTTACTGTGCGCGTAAACGACGTGCGTTTTCGCTAAAGCCAAAGCCAGCCAATTCACGGCGTGAACCTGATTCGATTGGTTAAAATTCTCCGCGGAAATTCCGCTGACCAAAT
>ERZ650308.283-NODE-283-length-27015-cov-5.376298_pt1 | contig 27015 bp, 49 predicted proteins | sample MGYA00376244_ERZ650308 | MGnify/ENA primary metagenome ERZ650308 (study PRJEB26733, sample SAMN07839295) | wastewater metagenome | biome: small river; feature: stream; material: water | place: USA: North Carolina | collected 2016-04-26 ... | reverse complement strand
ATTCCAGCGGGTAGCCAGCAGCGAACAACTGCGGGCCATCGTCGGCAATCGGGTGTTCAATCACCTGCCGCAAGACCTCCAGACACCATGCTGCCGGGTGCGTTGGGAAACCAGCACCGAGTGGGATACCAAGGACAGCGCCGGGGTCGATGGGGAAGTTGTGGTCGATATATGGACCGACTACCGTGGCGACCTTCTGGCCTACAAGGCTGCCGACATCATCGTCGCACTCCTGCACCTTGTCCCGTTCACGCTTCCTGGCTCCCAGTCGCTACTTCTCAGGCGGGAGCGGGTTGCTAGATTCACCGAGCCTGATGGCGTCACCCACCACACCAGCATCAGCTTCCGGCACATAGCCACCAACTGACCAACCCTCCCCGAAAGGAACTAGCGTCATGGCGAAATACTGCGGCAAGGATCTTCTGATCCAGCGACTCAAGACTGCCCCATCCACCTACAACACCATCGCGGGCATGAAGTCCACGGGGGTCAAAATCAACAACGAACAGGTGGATGTCACCGAGAAGGGCAGCACTCCGTGGCGCCAGCTTCTCCAGTGTGGCATCCGCTCCATGGAGCTATCGGCTTCCGGCGTGTTCTCCGATGATGTCAGCCTCAACGACATCATGGCGGATGTGACCGCCGGCAACATCGTTCAGTTCAAGGTTATCAGTGGCCGTGGAGATACCTTCGTTGGTATGTTCCTGGTCCAGTCCTGCGAGCGCAACGGTGAGTTCAACGGCGCGGAGCTTTACTCGCTCACGCTGGCCAGCGCCGGGACGATCACCTACACCCCCGCTCCGTAATCTTTCGCCCCATGAGGGGCATCATCGCCATATCCACAAGGAGGAACCATGGCAAACAAAGCAGCAGGCGAGTTGGACATCACACTCGCCGGGAAATCATACACCCTTCGACCGGCCCTGGATGCCGTCCTCAGCTTCGAGGACCAGTCCAGGCTCACCGTGTTCGAGGCCATGCAGCAAGCCGGCAAGGGGTCGGCTCCGCTTCGCGTGGTCACGCTATGCTTCCGCGCCGGCATCATTGCGGCATGGAAGCCCAGCATGGGGAAGGAGCCGACCTTTGAGGACATCGCCCAGGCGTTGCGCTCCGATGGTTTGGCAAACCACCTAGAGTCCTACTTCAAGTTCCTGTCGAACATGCTGACCGGGGAGCAGGCGCTCAAGGATGCCGAGAAGGCGGTGGCGTCGGGGGAAGCCGTCTAGGCGAGGGTGAGGACGATGACGGCCCAGGGACCATCGACTGGGCCGTGGTTGTCGCGCTCCTCGTCATCGAATACAAAGTACCCATGTCCGAGGCTTGGAAGATGACCTACCGCGAGTTCTGCTTGCTCTATGATGTGAAGCATGAAATCCGCACGCTTCGTGCCGAGGCCAACATCTTCAAGCGCGAGAACATTGCTGGCCTTGAAGCGCACCTTCGGGCTATGGGAGTCGAGGTCTAGCCATGGGTGAAACCCTCCCACCGCTCATCCTGCCGATTGTTGGCGATGCAACCGGAGTCAGCGCAACGCTAGCTCGCGTTCAAGTGCAGGTCCAGAACTTCGGCAATGCTGCCAACAGCAGCATGCAGAGGGCCGGTGCCGCATTCTCCGCTATCGGCTCTAGGCTGTCCGCGTTCGGTGTTCAGATGGCAGGAGCGGTTGCTGCATACGCCTCGTTCTCTGCCGTAGTCGATTCATTCAACCGAGCCGATGAGCTTGGGAAGATGGCCGAGACACTGGGAATATCGGTCGAGGCATTGCAGGTGCTCCAGATCGCAGCAACGCAGACCGGCGGAAGCGCACAGGGCATGGCCAATGCCTTGCGGGAAATGCTCCGCACGCTGGAGCAGGCAAAGAACGGAGAGGAGGGAGCATCCGTTGCGCTTGCCAAGCTGGGGCTGGTTCTGTCAGACCTCCAAGGACTTGGGGCCGACAAGGCGTTCATCAAGATTGCCGATGCTCTGGCGCGGCTTGATAGCGCACAGGAGCGTGTTGCGCTATCGCAGGAAATCTTCGGTCGGCAATCGCGTGACATATCCGCAACGCTGACCATCGGTGCCGCGAAGTTTGCCGAGATTGAAGCATACGCCAAGAAGTACGGGCTGGTCGTTTCATCGCAGGACAACTCGAAGCTCAAGGAAGCCAACGATGACTTGCAGATGATCAAGACGAAGATGGAGGCACTGTCGAGCAAGACGGCATTAGAGTTCACGAAGTCGATTGGCTTCGTGAAGGATGAGTTCGTCAAAGCCGACGCTGCAACCTCAGCTTGGTCTGGAACGGTTCAGATTCTTGCGCGTGCCTTCGAGTTGATAACCGCCGTTGTTTTCGACCTCATCAAAACCATCAAAATGATGTGGGATACATTTGAGTTCGTTTTCTTTTCAATCGCAACGGTGGCATCTAGGGCGGCAGAGGAGATATGGCGAGGGTTCTCATTAGTATTCCGTCAGATTGGAAACGGTCTTGATATATTAGATGGTGAATGGGACTTCGTTGTTGGAAAAATCAAGATCGCCCTATGGGGAGTAATCGACATACTAGGCGCAAAGTTCGCTGCGGTCATTGGTAAGATAGCACCGCAAATCACCGAGCTTGGTGACATCATGAAGGAGTTTGGGATTGCCGGTGGTGAGTCCATCGGAAATCTTGGTCACTCTCTGGAAATGTTCGCATCGGATGCCAAGGGAACGATTGCCGGCGGCATGAAGGCAGCAGCCGAACAGGTCGAGGCTGGGCGAGATCGCATTGAGAAGTCCATGAAGAACATGGGCATGGAGACATTCAATGCAGCACCTGGGTGGCTCACTTATATAACCGACCAGCTATACCGCGCATGGGGAGCCAACAACGCGGAAATGAACGCGGCGGAATCGTCAATAGAAAACCTGATCCGTGGATGGATTGGTGTCGATTCCGCAGTTGCGACATCGACCAGTGGCGTAAAGGCGTTCACCGAGGAGCAGAAGAAGGCCAACGCCGAACAGGCGAAGATGAAGGCGGAATACAAGAAGTTCAAAGACGAGGTAGACAAGTCACTCAAGACATCGCAGGAGTCTGTCACCAAAACTGACGATCCGCTGGCAGCGGAGGAAAAGCGATACGAGACGCAGCTTGCAATGGCCAAGAAGTTCCGCGAGTTGAACATTGCCGACGAAACAGCATATCAGGAACAACTCACGAAAATCAACCAGACGCATACCAATAACCGATATGCGATGGCTGCGAAAAACTTTGAGGAAGCAAGCAAGCACTCCGCATCGGTCCACGAAAAGACCATGCAGGATGAAATGGATAGCCTCAAAACGCTCGCTGCCGTCGAGCAGGCTGCATACGAGGACAAGCTCAAGCTAGAGTTTGAGCGTGACCAGACCGAGGAAGAGCGGCAACAGAACATCGACCTGCTTGCACAGCAGCACGCGGACAATCAGGTTGCCATCGTCACGCGACAGAAGCAGATGGAGGCGCAGGCGCACCAGAACGCCGCGATGATCGCCGCCAATGTGTTCGGACAGGCTGCGGCTTTGATGGACCGCAACAACAAGGCACAGTTCATCGCATGGAAAGTGTTCGCGTCCGGTCAGGCTGTCATCAATGCGTTCCTTGCGTATGGTCAGGTCCTAGCCACTCCGCTTCCAGATGCCTTCGGTGCCTACCGCATGACGATGGCCAACATCACCCTTGGCCTTGGACTTGCGGCAGCGGCAAAGATTGTCGCCACTCCATACGGCGGCGGTGGTGCAAGTGCCGGTGGGCTATCAGGTGGTGCCGGCGGCGGCGGTGGAGGCAATCCCATGAGCGGAGCGCAGCAAGCCAACTCCATGAACCCAGCGCAAACCAATGTCAATGTGAGCCTCTATGGTGACAGCTTCTCAGCAGAGCAGGTGCGCGGACTCATCGGTGTCATCAATCAGCAGCAGTCACAGAACATGGTCGTGAAGGCGAACTGATATGTCATACCAGCCCAGCATGACCCTAGCGCAAGTCCTCTACGACAATCGCTACCGCGACACCGGAGCAACCGTCACCTATGACGGAACGCTCATTACCGGGTTCGATGTCATCAATGCCTACGACTGGCGCGACTTCTCGCTGTTCGATCAAAGCGCCAGCAGCAACCTCAAGGTGCAACTCGCCTCTGCGGGTCTGGTGGACACCATCGTTCTCTGGCGGAACCCAGGCACCGCTGGGACTGTCACCGTGCAGACCTCACCAGATGGAACGACATGGACCACAGTTGCCAGCATCGCATTGCCAGCAGGTGGAGCAGCGGTCTGGACCGATATCCAGCCGACGCTTGCACTCTACTGGCGCGTCAGCCCGAGCGTCGGTGTGGTGTGGCGTCAGATCACCATTGGCGCCAAGCTCCAGTTCCCGATTGGTCAGTGGCGCGATATATCCCCCCCAACGCTCACGCAGGGTGTGGTCGTGGAGAATCAAATCAGCGTCAACGGCTCCATCATCGGTCGCAACCTGCGGCGGTTCGAGAAGGCTGGCACGATCAGCTTGGACTACCTCAAGCCGGAATGGGTCCGTGGATTCTGGGAGCCGTTCGTGCAGTGGGCTATCCGCTACCCGTTCTGGCAGCGATGGAACCCGGTCGAGTATCCGCAGGATGTCGCGTTCGCTGCCGCTGAATCCATCCAGCCAACCAAGAACATGAGTCCGCCTCCGCTCATGCATGCCGAGATTGCCACCAAGTTCATCGCATGAGCTACGACAGCCTCAAGGTATTGCCGGGCAAGGAAGCGGTCCAGTTCGTCGAACTGGATATGGAATCATGTTCCCTGACCTACGGAACCGCTCCATGCACCGCTGCGATTGGGACAACCGGATCGGACAGGTGCTTCAACACGCGGTTCACATGCCAAGATCCGACGAACTTCACGCCAACCACCAAGACCTATCGCTTCGCCTCGCGGTTCATCAGCAACCTCCAGGCCGCTGGTGAATGCCCGACATTCCCAACGCTGTTGAGTTGTCAGTCAGCGCCGACCATCCTGACTCCTGGCGCTGGACTTGGCGTGCGCTCATCAGTCAGCATCAGCATCCAGGACCATCCGTGGACCGATGTGTTCTGCGACAAGTACCGATCCCAGCGGAGCTATGATCCAGACAACCAAGGCACCTTCTGGGGCAGGTTCGTTGCGCGGCAGCGGTACTACCCAAACCGAACGGTGCGAGTCTATTCTGGGTTTCTGAAAGAGGACGGGACCTACGATGCCGCCAACTTCCAAGTCCGCACCTATATCGTCACGAAGATAACCGGGCCGAACCCAAGCGGGCAGGTGCAGATTGAAGGCGTTGACCCGCTACGGCTTGCCGATGGAGAAAAGGCCAAGTTCCCGCCTGCATGCACAACCACGCTGGACGCCAATATCACTAGCGTTGCAACCACCTTCGATGTCATTGACCCAGGACCAAACTTCAACCCGACCGATCCGGCCAACCCCATTGTTGCATGGTGGGATGGCATCGACATCACGCCGCCATCGCATGCGCTGATTCACTTCGACTCTGGCCACTATGTCCGCGTTGAGGATGAGATCATGTTGGTCACGAATCTGACCAATACCATCGTTGGCGATGGAACCGGAGTGTGGCACTTCACCGTCACCCGCGCAACGATGCCAGCGTGGTACGACTTTTCCCGCAACATAGCGGTGGCTCACGATGCTGGAGCGACGGTGCAAGTATGTTGGGAGTTCGACCACCTGATGGTGTACGACATTCTCCTGTTCATTCTCAGCTATGTGGCGAAGGTTGACACGCTGGTTCCTGGCGTGCTTCCCTATGTGGATTGGAAGGCGCACTTCGATAGCAAGTTCCCGAACTACGCCTATGCCACCTTGCTGATCAATCCGATGGCAGCCAAGGACATGCTGACGGAGATAACCCAGCTTGGCGTGCTGATATTCTGGCATGAGCGCGAGAGTGAAGTCCATGCGAAGGGCTTGCAGTTCACCCAGTTGATCGGCCCGCAGATCAATGACCAGAACAGCATCATCAAGGAATCGGTCAGCGTCAGCGACAATCCCGAACTGATCCTCACCGAGCATTGGCTCTACTTCGACATGAGTTGGCCGGTTGCCGACATGGACCTGTGGCAGACCTACCGCGTGGTGGATGTTGCTGCGAACCTGGAGCGCGAGGGAGCGAACGAGTTCCAGCGTCCATATATCAAGCAGGTCAAGTGCCGGTGGCTTGAGCGTTCGCAATCAGGACTCGCACGCGACATCGGGGCAACGCAGTTGCTCCAGTACCAGGACCTTCGCAAGATCGTCACCTTCACGATGGACCCAAAGGACGATAGCTTCTGGGTTGGCGATACTGTCGGTGTTTCCACGCGCTACATGCAGGACCAGTACGGCAATGCGGCAGCCAAGAACATTCTGATCACCCAGGTCAAGGAAGTGTACGGGCAAGCTGGTTTGAAGCTCACCTATGTCGGCATGGAGTTGTTCAACTTCCAACGCACGGGACTCATCAGCCACCCAGACAACAGCGGCAGCGATCCGAACCCTGGTCCTGGAACCTACTCTGTTGCGTCTGATGATGACAAGAACCACTACGCATTCATTTGCTACAACACCGGCAAGTTCCTTGATGGGACACCGGCCTACCAACTCACCTAGAGGTTCCCGATGCCAGTACCAACATGGAGCGCAATACCAGATTCAATGGTGGCACCGGAAGCCCCGGTAAGCTCTGACCTGATGACGCGCCTGCGCGACCAGTGGGCTTCGTTCATGGGAGTCGATCCAGAGGCTGTGTCGCAACCGGCGTTCACACTTCCGGCAAGCTACCAGAAGCCAGAGCTTGAAGGACTGTTCTCTGCAAACGGCTCTCTTGCATCGCCAATCACCACTTCGGAAATCCAAGTGGCAACTGTTGCTGATGATGTTGAGGACATCGTCACCGGAACATATATGGGGACCGTCTACGATTCTGTCGATACAAACTGGGATGGACTCTGCGGCAATGTGTTCACCTACAAATCATCAGCAACGACGATTGGCCCAAATGTCGCAACGCTGGTATCTATGGGAGTCAACTATTCCGCTGGCGCTCCAACCGGAATGACATTCAAGTTCAACACTTCTGATGGCGGGTTCATATCAGCAACGGTCACTTCTAACAATACCTATCAGAACATATTCACCGCCGCGTCCGGTGTTGCGCTTGAAGGTAAGGTTCGCACCACCAGCACCCAGGTGTTCCTCACGCTTCGATGCACTCAGGGTTCGGGTGCCTATATGGCGCTTATCCGCGTCCCGTTCGTCACCAAATCATTCAAGTCGAAGGCATAGCCATGGCCCAGAAGTCTGATGAACACAACCTGATCACCGCATTCATGGACCAGATGCATGGCATCCGTGCCGACATCAAATCAAACAACGATTCAATCAACACCAAGTTCGACGAACAAAGTCGGGAAATCCGCCGCGAGCTACGCGAGGTTCGGGATGACATTGCGGCGGTCGGTGAGCGATTGGCCAAGGGTAGCGAGCGGATGGAGAACATGCGCCGGGACATCGACAACCGTATGTGCGCGTGCCAATCGCAGTCAGCCCTGGAGCGCAAGCAGATGAACGCCACCACCGAGGTAGGGCGCAAGTCACGCCAAGTCCCATGGTGGGCCATCGTCCTGCTTACTGGCGCCCTGACCTATGTAGGTGAAAAGGGAATCCGCTCGCTCATCAACGCGCTGGCCGATCCGCCGGCCATCGTTCACGCCAAGCCTTGAGGAACCCCGCCATGGGACGCCACGCACTTACCCTCCTTGGGGTGGCTATCATGGCGGGGGGCCTCTTATCCTCCTGCGGCAGCCGGGACCACGCCCAGGTCATCGCTGACGCCAGGGCAGCGGCCCAGGCAATCCAGCAGACCGTCAGCCCAGAAGGCAGGGCAGCAATCGCCAGTGGCCTAGCGGCCCAGGTTATTGCCGCAACGGAGGCGATTCCCGGCCTCCCCCATCCTAGCCTGTCCCCGGCTGCGATCGTGGCACAGCCGGCGGAATACGCCGCCCAGGCTGCCAAGGATCAGGAAGCCCCCCCAGCCTACGGGATGCCCAAGCCGGCAGCCGATGCGCCACCCAGCCCGCTGGCGCTCCTCTTAGCCAAGTGGGGCGAGCGGATGACCATGTACGGGTCGGCCATTCTAGGCTTCTGCCTCCTGGTCCTGCTTGCCTGCATGATCCCAGCGGTGCGCCTGTTCGTCGGTCGGTTCGTCGAGTGGCTTGACGAGCTAGCCATTGCCGGGCTGGTCCTCCTCCTGCTTGGCGCCAGCCTGCGGTGGCTTGGGGCGCACACCTGGGTCATCTATACCGTGGGCGCCGCGGTCCTGATCACCTACGCCATCCGCCATCGCTCTGTATGGCTGCCGGCAGCCAAGCGGGCGGTCAAGTGCGGCAACGCATGTCCTATCCCGAAACGGCGACGGTAGCTGGATCGGCAAGCTCCCATCGCTCCGTCTGTCCGTAGGGGCGAACGATAGCCTTGCCACCGTCTCGTAGCCCAATCAACACCCGCTGGACATCGCAGGTCGGTAGGCCAATGAACTCCGCAAGCTCGCATGCCCGGCACGGGCCGGCGCGACCGAGAAGGAACAGCACCCGCGCTGCAATCGCTTCGTCATGCATCGGGACCATCCGCCTAGTCACGCAGGGTCCACCAGACCACTAGGCCGAATACGAGCACAACGAGTATCAGGGCTTCAAGGATTCTGAGTGGGTTGATGTGGCGCATGGTTCTTGGTTCCAGATGTACACGGTAGCTTGCCTGACTCCGAACTTCACCGCATTGCGGTGGTGGATAAATCTAAGGTCGAGATGCAGCACGCCAGTGGATCGCGTGCGACGGCGGATGATGCCGCCCGTATCGTCCACGGTGAACTGCCGCTGTGCTTCGGTGGTGTTCTGCTTGTCGAGGTATCCATGCCCAATCGGAATGAACACCGTTGTCCCATAGGGAAGCCGGCGCGGATCAGCGGCAACGCCATACGGAGCATATCGCACATCGGTTCCATCAGCAGTCAGACCAACCGCCCGCTCTCCGCAGCACTTGGCGCATGGGCAATAGGCGGTTAGCACCGCTTCGGTTGGAATCCATCGCCCGACTTCCGCCGGTTGCTCTGCCTCGCCAGCGTTCAGCCAGAGCGCCAGCAGGAGGAGAGTGGGAAGGCGCATCAGAATATGCGACCAGTTGTGTTATTGAGCGCAAACACCAGTCGGCGCATGGTGGGAACCAGATAGCGAAGCCGAGGACGATCAACAACGGCCACTTCGTCGTAGCTCATGGCGCATTATTGGCGTTGGCAAGCTCTACCTCAAGCGCGGCGACCCGTTCAGCGAGTGCATGGTTGAGCAGGTTGAGCTTGTAGTTGTTCACGATGGCGGCGTTGAACTCCCGATGATAGTTCGGGATGGTCTGTTCAAAGTTGATGTCAGGCACAGGAGGAGTTTCCACCGCAGCGTGCAGATCCTTGAGATATTGAACCGTTGAAGGCTCAAGGTTCTGGGTTTCGATTTGCTCAGTGATGGTCGTCATGGTGGTTTCCTAGTGGCTGTGAATCATCGGGAAAAGCTGGTGCGGTGCAAGCGGCTGCGATTGATTCCAGTCGGGCGATTGCTGGGTCTGGAACTTTCCATCCGGCGTTGTTGTTCAGCTTCTCTAGCTCATAGGCCGCTATGGCGTCCACCATATCCTGATGAGTCGGTGGTTCGCTTGTCGCATATTCTGGATCGGCAAGTTCGCGGACGATCATATATAACCGATCCGATGCGTTCATTGGATTGTTCCGACTTCACGGTGAATGCGCCTTGTTAGATCGCAAATCGGGTGTGGGTAGTTCGCCGGATTCCCAGGGAGAGCAACGGCTAGATCAGCCAGCAAGTCGCGCATGCGCTTGTTCGACATGCGCTCCACGGCCAGATCCTCCGACAGATTCCCCACGCTCCGCTGGAGGCGTTCGGTTGTCTCTAGTCGCTCTATGGCTCGCTGGATTGCTGGTCCTATCAACTCCGCAGCTTCGCGTGATTGCTTGTCGTTAGCCTGGAGCTTGCCGATTAGGATGCCGGCTTGGATGTGTTCCAATATCGTCTTGTCATCCATATCAGTAGGCCATCCAGAAAACATCAAGGTCCGGCGCTGTTGCCGGCGTGATTGCTGGTCCTCCACGCTCAAGTCCGCACAGCATGTAGGGAATAATATACGCACGGCGCACGCCGGAAAATATAGCGACCAGGAACGAAGCCCCACCGCACAACTCATGCTCGCGCAAAGCGGCATGCTGGTGCGGCTCCAAGTCTGACCACACGATGCGGTCAGTGCGTTCCTTCGCTTCTGCCAACACCGACCTACCGCCATCGTACAAACCGCGCCAGTCTGCCGTCACCTTGGCCATTGGCGTAGCGCCGACCACACGCCCGCCGATGCGCTTGATGCGCCAGCCGGTTTCGATGCGGACCACCTGCTTGATGCCGAATCGTTCCAGGGCCAGCCTCGCCACGCTCTCGCCGTGCGTTCCCTTCCGCTGGCTCATCTTCGCGGCAATGCGCTTGCGGGCATCCTCAAGACTTGTTGGCATTGCAAGCCTCCGCGACTTCAACCAAGCACCGAGGGCAAGGTTCACCGCGAGCATGCAAACGCTCTGCGGTTTCCTGGGTGCATCGCATGATTGTTCCGTGTTTGAGGCATTCCATCGTGTTTGATTCCGGCCCAGAGCTTCCGGCTTCCCGTGAGTGAAACATCCGACGAGCGCGAACAGGGAGGGTCATATAGGTCGCACCATATGGCGGATTCCGGCGCTGCAACTTTCCGCTGGAAACCGGATTGCCGTCCGTATAGGAGGAGCCATCGCAAGCCGCTGCACGGATGCGATTGAGGAAACGACTGGCTATGCTCCACCATCAACCACCCAGGGATTCCAGCATGGAACCCGAGCCAGTCCCAGTCCTGGTTTCGGGATCGCAGCCATGTTGGAATCCCTGGGTTGCTGATGATTGGGCAACCGATGACAAACATATCGAACCGTGATATACGACGCGCAAGGCTGGCGAAAGCCAGGGCAAAGGGCAAACACACTCAGATAGAGTGGTTGCGATTGCTAGAAGTCTGCGGGCATGCGTGCGTTCGCTGCGGGGCATCACATCAGCCAATGCAGCGCGACCACATAATCCCCATTTATCAAGGCGGAAGCGATTCAATAGAGAACATTCAGCCATTATGTCGAAGGTGCAACTGCCAGAAGGGACCAGAGGATAAAGACCACAGGCCGCATGATTGGCGTTTGGCTATGGAGGCGCTGTGATCCCGCCCGTTCCTGCCGATGCTGACCTTCGAGACTTTCACTTCATGCCGTTGGATGTGGTACGCATCCGTGACAGCGGACTGACCATTGAGGCCACGGGCGATGAGTTCCGCGCTGCCGTGCTTTTATGGTGCGCCTCCTGGCATCAGCTTCCCGCCGGGAGTCTTCCCCAGAACGAGGCCGCGCTGTGCCATCTAGCTGGCTATGGGCGCGACCTTGAGGGGTGGCGGGCGGTCAAGAGCGGGGCGATGCGCGGATGGCAGATAGCTGATGACTGTAGGCTTTACCACCCGGTTGTGAGCGAGAAGGCACGCGAGGCTTGGTCCGCCAAGTTGGCCCAGCGATCGCGCACCGCTGCGGCCCGCGCAGCGCGTCACAGTCCAAGCAACAGCCAGCCACACGCTTATGCCACTGGCTCTGTGACAGAGGATGCCACTGGCTCTGTGACAGGCTCCAAGGTAAGGGAAGTAAAGGGAAGTGAAGGGAAGGGAACTGAACAGGCACTGTCGGCAGGCCGGCAGCAGCAGCCACCCCTGTTCAGAGAGGATCAACCAGCACCGCCAGCCCAGAGGCCACCCAAGACCTTCGGGGACTTCCAGGCCATGCATCCCAGGATTCATGTTCACCGGGATGATCGTGAGTCTTGGGTTGCAGCCTTCCGCCTTTGGGGCTGGGAAGCGATGGACGAGGCGTACCACAAGACCGCAAAGACGCTCACCGATTCCAAGCACCGCGTCCTGCTTGGGATGGTCACCAAGTACCTGGACGATCACTTCGAGGTTCCCAAGGATCAAACTCCATGACCACACCCATCCGCAAGACTCAACCCACCGAGGAAGGCGAGCAAATCCGCGAGCCGAAAAACTACAGGAATGACATTCATTGCTGGCGATCATTCTGCGCCGACCTGATCCATGCCGCAGCGTTTGGCGCGGAGCATTACGCATTCCAAGCTGATCGGCGCTTGCGATTCCCATTGACCGGTGAGCGACGGGCGCGAGCGGTTGCCAACGGGCAACAGATCCACGAACACCTGCTTGCTCGCTACCCAGACATTGCCAGCCCGTTGGTTCGAGCAATGACTGCGCTTGGCGAAAACATCGGAGGCAAGGAACAACTCCAGCAGCGTGACGCCACGCTTTCGGCGTTATTGGCTTGGCTTCCCAGGCGACCACCGACCGAGGCAGAGCGGGAGCGCGAGGAGCGCGACAGGCGCATGGGGACGAGCGACGAGCAGCGTCAGGAGCAGGCCGAGGCACTGGCCAGGGCAATGATTCCAGATCACCAGGAGCAGAGCGAGGAGCCGGCCCAGCATTGGGCAGATCGGTGAACGATTGGTAAATGCCGACGAAAACTGGTTGTTGCATTATAGGCCGAGGCCTATATCCTTCCAATCATCACCAAGCGGCACAGCCGCAGAACAAGGACAACACCATGGCACACGAACTCACCATCAGAAGCAACGGCAACGCTGAAATGTTCAGCTTGCGGGCTAATCCATGGCACGGACTGGGAACCGTGATCCAACGCGAACTCAACGACAGTGAAGTCCGGCAAACCGCCGGCATCGACTGGGAGGTTGAGGAAGCGCCGGTCATGCAGGCGATCACCAAGCCCAGTCCGCTGGATGCGACCGATACCATCACCGACCACCAGCAGGTTGCTGGATATAAGATTCTGCGCCGATCCGATACCAAGGCACCGCTGGCCGTGGTTAGCCAGGGCTATCGGTCCTTCACGAATCAGGAGCTTGTGGACCTGATGCGCCGGATTGCCGGACAGACTCCGGTGGTCTGGGAGACAGCCGGTAGCCTCAAGGGCGGACAGATTGTGTGGGCGCTTGGCCGGCTTCCTGACCTGGACCTGACCATCAACGGTGACGCCAGCCAAAGCTACATGCTGTTGCACAACGGCCACGGAAATGGCAGGGCGCTCCAGATCGTGCCGACCACGGTGCGGGTTGTCTGCGCGAACACCGCCAGGATGGCGCTGGCCAATCAAGAGCAGCGGGCAACCAACGAGAAGGCGAAGGATTACAGCCGCGCCGGACTCGCATCAGGCTACAGCATCCGCCACGCCAGCACGCTGGACCAATCGGTTGCCGACGCCGCCGCTGCCTATCACCGCTTGATTGCTGACCATGCCGAGACACGGCTCCAGAGTCAGGCAATGGCCGACGCGCACTATCGGCCAGAAGATGTCGCAGCCTATTGGGACGCCATCTTCCGCCTCAACGCTCCCGCTGGAGCCGACGAGGAAACGCGGATGGCAGCCGAGAAGCGCAAGGCCAAGATCACCGGCAAGCTGGATGCGATCCTTGCCAGCGGCACCTGCCAGATCCCAGGCACCGCCGGCAGCTACTACGCGCTTGCCCAGGCAGCGATTGAATACCTAGACCACGAACAGGGCAACGGGAAGACCACCGCAGCCAGCCGCTTCTATCGCTCGAACTTCCACAATAGCGGAACGCAGACGAAGGACCGAGCCTGGACCACCGCTCTCGAACTCGCAACCGCCTAACCACCAACAACGGCCCGCCCTGGAAACGGGGCGGGCATCAAGGAGCAAGCATGCTGTCCATAACACTTCAAAGCGTCGAAAATGTAGAAGGAACATGGCGCATCGTATTGCCGGTATTGAATACGCGAACGATTGCATCCTCAACCGGACAAGCGTTCACCGCCACCGAAATCCGCTGCAACAACGGGACGGCAATCGATGTTTATTTGCCAGAGGGATACAAGTTGGCCATCGTTCAGTTTGACGGAAGTGAGCATGGCTAGACTAGGAAAACAGGCAGAAAACCGGTTGTTGCATTATAGGCCGAGGCCTATACACTAAGACCCAAGGAGCTAGACAATGCCATACACCCCATGCCCATCCCGCCATGCCGGCGATTACTTCACTGAACAAGCCGATGCCGAGGCATACGAGGAGTACCTGTGCAGCAGATACAACGAGGAGCGCGAAGAACTCACCATCACCATCACCGAACTCAACGGGCGCTACGGCTGGCAGGTCAAGCGCGGCAGCCTATTCTTGGAGGAAGTCCTGGCTGGGCGCTATGAGGATCGGGAGGAAGCTGAGTCCGACGCTGATGGCACCGCAGAGTGGTACGCACGCAAGGCCAGTGGATACGAGGGGGTGGTAGGATGAAGCGCCGAGTCATCACCCTGGAGGAGCATGTGGAACGCATGCTCACCAGGATGCTGGACCGATCCGAGGCCCAGCATCACCGCAACGCTGGGATTGTCCCAGCGCCAGATCATCAAGCAGAGCGAGAGCGCCAAGAGCGCGAGGAATACGAACATGACGCACGCTAACAGCCGCGAGGCATTCCATGAGTTCGATCACGACAGCCGCGAGGCCAAGGTGCTGGGTGTGTTCCGCTCTGCAAACCTCGCCGGATTCACAGACCGGAACATCGCGGACATACTGGGATATCCCGACATGAACGCAGTTCGTCCGACCATCACGCGGCTTACCGACCTGGGGTTCCTGCATGAAATAGGGTCGGTGGTCTGCCAAACCACCAAGCGGGTGGTACGAGTCAGTTCGCTTGCTCCAGATCGCAGCAAGCAGCAGACGCCATCAGAGCGGTCCATCACCATCACCCCAGAAATACGGACCACACTGGCAACGCTTCGCCTTCGGTATCCACACTCCACCACCGAGCAGCTAGTCCACCGTGGGCTGGTCCTGCTTGAGCGAGAGGGGATGGAGTAGCCATGCCAACAATCCTGTGCAGCGTGGACATTGATACCACCGACATCATCAAAGAGTGCGTAGATGATCCATCCATCATAGAGGACGCCGTGGAGATATTGGCCAAGAGCCGGAACAACCCGACCGACTATATCCGCTGGGAAGCGGTTCAATGCCTCTTGGCCAAGGGGTCAGACTATCACAAAAATAACGCGGGACTCGCCAAGATTCAGCAGATGATCGACCTGTACGAGAGCCTGGACAGCATCGACCGCGAGCTTGCCACCAACGAGCTTCGCAGGATTGGAGCTTGCAAATAGCATGGGAAATGCCGCCGAAAACCCATTGTTGCAATATAGGCCGTGGACTATACACTCAGACCCAAGGAGCTAGACAATGCAGATATCGACAGCCAACGCCAAGATCCGCGACTACCTGAACGCGGCAGCAGCATACGACCGCGCCGTTGCCGGTCGCTCTCCCAAGAGCGGAGACACAGCGGAAATCGCGTACCTTCGCCAGAAGCGAACCGATTCGTGGGACTCGCTCACGATCACCGAGCAATGGGACATCCTCTCAGGAGCAGCACAATGACTCGACGCGAGCTTGCCTGCTACCTATTGCTCGCGCTTGGTTGCTTCCTGGCAACCGCCGCAATCGACACCTGGACCAACCTCTTGCAACCATAGGTTGCAGACTATACCAACCGCACCCAAGGAAATACCATGCACGACGAACCTTCCCCCATCACCGAACCGACCGCTCCGCGCATTGCGCCTGCAAGCGGGTTCATTACCAGCGAGTCCATCACCGAGCTTGCTGCATCGCTTGCCAAGGCACAGGGCGAGTTCGCCAACCCGGCGAAGGACAAGACCGCGAAGGTCCGCCTCAAGGCCGGCGGTGAATACTCATTCAACTACGCGGACTTGGCCAGCGTGATGGATGCCATCCGCTCCCCGCTCGCCCGCAATGGGCTGGCGGTGATCCAGGCCCCGCAGGTGGAATACTTCGAGTCCGCCGCTCTGGTCACGCTCACCACGCGCCTGCTGCACTCCAGCGGGCAATGGATCGAAACCAAGGTGTCCATTGGAGCCGACGAGCAGCGGGCGCAGGTGGTCGCCAGCGCCATCACCTACGCCAAGCGGTACGCCATCCAGGCGCTCCTAGGTGTCGTAGCCGAGGAGGATGACGATGGCAACGCCGCCAGCGGAAACAGCGCGAGCATCCAGAGCAGGCATCCGCGCCAGCAGGAGCAGCCCAAGCAGCCGGCGCCAGCCGCGAGCAACCCGGCTGCAACCCGCTTCGATAAGGCCCGCGCTTCGCTCATCGCCAAGATGGGCGCAGACGAAGCCGAACACCAGATTGCAGCCATCAAGCGCAAGCACGGTGAAACCACCCCGGCCAAGCTCAAGGCGCTTGAGGAAATCGAAGCACTGGACTCCAGCATCAAGGCACCGCTCTAGGACATACCATGCCCATCATCCTCCGATCACAGCTTCCCGAATCCCAATACTTCGCCCAGCCAGCGATCACTTGGCACCGCCTAAAAGACTTCATCACTGGCGGTCCACTCTACTATCGCAAGCGCCATATCACCGGAGAGCTTCCGGCCCCACCGCAGAAGGAATGGGGCCGGCTTGGGAACGCCTACCACCTGTATGCGCTTGAGGGGCGCGAGGAGTTCCTTGCGCGAGTGGTAGCCACGCCGGAAACCTACCCGGCAACCCCCAAGAAAAAGGATGACCCGATTGAACAGAAGCCGTGGAATATGTCCGCAAACTTCTGCAAGGATTGGGTCGCCAATGAAACCAGCAAGGGCAAGCTGGTGCTGTCTCCAGACGAGTACGCACAAGCCATTGCCATCGGTGAGAACATGCGGGCCGATCCGATCACCGCTCCATTCCTGCGGGTTGGATTCCAGGAAATCACGGTCGAGCAGAATGACGAGCGGTTCCCGGTCCCACTGCGTGGGCGCATCGACTGGCTCACCTGCACCAGTCCCAAGCTCACCGATGCCGTGGCGATCATCGACCCCAAGGGGACGGTCAGCCTGGAGAGCTTTGCACACAACGCGATCAAGATGGGCTACCACCGGCAGATGGCCTACTATCGCAAGCTCCTGCGTGATGAGCTAGGCATCCAACTGCCGGCCATCCTTCCGGCGATTGAAAAGGGCGGGACGCATCGCGTGCGCGGTTATCAACTCACCGACCGCCTGCTTGATTGGGCCGAGCGCCAGAACGAGTACGACCTGGATCGACTGGCTGGCTACTACGCTCGCAATGATTGGCCACTGGATACGGAAAGCACCATGCGTGAGCTAGACCTTCCAAGCTGGATCACCGACGATAGCCACCAGCCGATTGAAAGCGAAGCCGAACAGGAGGCCGCGCCATGGTAGGCTGGATTCCTAAGGGTATCGACTTTGATGCCTACGGTGACGATCCTTCACCGACTCCGCAGGAGGCTGCGCTTCGCATGGTCCAGGATAGCAACCTAGAAACCACCGACGATGACCAGTGGTATATCAGTGAGGAGCTTATCAGGTACGGCTTTGCTCGAATCACGGTCCTTGGCTGCATCGAAACAGCCGAGCCGCTAGACCCTGACTACGCCTTCGATGGGTACGAGCCTGGGCAATCGTATTGGAAGTACACCGGGGAGGAGCGCGAGGTTATAGTTCGGCTGTCCGCTGAACTGATGCCGAGTCGCAACAAGGGGGCCGCGCCATGACCGGCGACCATCCTGCGCTTGCTCCGATGCGCTACCAATCCGCCCAGCGTGCGCGTGATGCAGCACGATACGCCATGGAAGCAGCATCGGCACGGTTGACCATTGCCGAGATTGATGAGCGGATTGCCGAGATTGACAGCCAGCACGAACCGCTGGCGACGATCATGGCCATGCACATACCAGAGCGGGACAAGCTCCTGGCGGTGGCGCTCTACATCCGCACTGGCAGGTTTCCAACTCAGCAGAAGGAAGCGACATGACAACCAACTGCTATATTGAGAAATGCGGTGGGGCGTGAGTGAAATAGACCAGGTCATCGCGGCTCTGAAGCTGATCAAGCCACGCGGACGGCGTGATGCGGAAGCGCGTGACGATGCCGTGCGGCTGTTGGAGTCACAAGCCAAGAAGATATCCGAGCAGCGGAAGCACTTGACGAACTTGCAGGCCAAGTGCGCCAAGCCGGTGATCGATGACGCGATAATCGGCGCAATGGTCGATGCCTCGGACTCTGCGTATGTAAGCTACCACAACGCGGCAAACATGGGGTTAAACGCAGGCAATGAACGAACGGCCCGAGTCGAAGCCATGCGTTCCGCCCTCGCCGTCCTCAGCGACGGGAAGGTGGAGTGAAAAATGAAACGCTACATATTCAACGGAGTCGTGAAAAAGCGGCTGGTTAGGCACCGCGATATACCCTGCACATGCGGAGCTAAGACCAAGCGCGTTGCGTTCTTTGATTCAAGCGAGGTGTATTTAACCGGCGAGTGTACCGCGAACGAAAACCACGAAACGGTAGAATACCCTTGGCCGACTATTCCAGAGGACCGCATGCTGTCACCCTTAGACGCTGAACTACTTGGGTTCGAGGTTCATTCATGACACCGCCAACACAGAACGGAGAAGGCTAAATGCGATATGTGATCAGCTGGCGTAGAGGCTTCGGTTTCGGACTATGGCGCTCCCGCGAGTGGGAAAACATGACGATCTGGACGCTTTGCTTTGGTCCACTAACGGTTCATGTGAGCGTTGACACCAAGACGGACGGAGGAATGACATGAAGTGCGTTATTATTACCATCCGCAAGCTTCCAAACAAAGACCGCTGGCGTTGCTCATCGCACTATTCAAGGGTGAAAGGACACCACATACATGGATGGTTCAGCACCGACGCCGACGATCCGAAAGAAGCCATCACCAAGCGGTTGAATGCCGTTTCCCACAACCTCCTGATCCGAGCAAGACTTCGCAAGCGAAAGAGCAACCCAAATGCCCATTGATGAAGTGACCCAGAAGATACTGCGCGTTGCCGTATCGACCCTACCACCAGCGTATCCTAGGCCATCGTTCTGGTGGCAGGGAGAAACCCGCCGCGCCAGGATATTCCACCGCGACTATCCAGGTCAGGTAATCCTAGAGATATCAGGACCAAACTCCTCTGTTGACGCGATTGCCACCGCTATTGCTCAGATGGGCGCAGCATGAGCAACATGACATCCGCTGAAGACTTCCGCCGCGCGGCCAATACGGTCGTACCGTTCGGGAAATACGCTGGTCGCATGATTGACGACATCGCTAGGACCGACCAGGGGCTTCGATACCTGGACTGGCTCCGAGGCGAGCGTGAGCGCGAGGAGCGCAGGCTAGGGAACCAAACCGCGCTCACCCAGGCTCTAGCCACATACCTGGATGATCCAACCATCGTCCGAGAACTAGCCAAGGCGGTCGAGGCAGGCGACCAATGGGCAACGAATCGAAGGCGCAACTATGACCGACCGTAGAACCATCAGGCACATGCAGGATATCGGATGTAGTCGCATCCGCGAGACTCGCCACGGTGAGATATGGAGGCTGCCGAACAATCAGACCATCATGCTGTCATCGGAACGCAACTGGGGCGATCCAAGAACCGCACGCAATGCCATGGCCGAGCTACGCCGCAAGATGGCAACCCACGCTCTTGCACGATAGGCCCTGGTGCATATATGGGAGAACCTATGGAATCCATCGGCACATACATCAAGGCACGGCGCGAGGCGCTTGGACTGTCACAGGCAGAGTTCGCCCGCAGGGTTGGAACCTACCAGCCCGAGGTCAGCGATTGGGAAGGCGACATCAAGGTGCCGCGAATCCCAACGCTGCGACGGATTGCCAAGGCGCTGAATGTCACCTTGCCGACACTGGCGCGGAGGCTTGCTTGATCCGCAGATTGTTCTGGTTCTCCATTGCGTGCGTCCTGTTCGTTCCCTCCGTCATTGCCTCTGGTCCATGGATTGCCTACCAGCTATTCCTGGGCAATGATCACATGCAGACAGCCGATGGATTGCCTCCAGCTAGGCTAACCGCCTATTGCCGGAAGAAGGCTGGACTCAAGTGAGCCGCAAGCTACCCAACTGTGCCGGTTGCGGAAAGCCACTGGCCAAGGCCAATGCCAGGGCCATCCAAGTCTACAGTGGCGTTGCTGGGTCGCCAATGATTGGGACATGCTGGGGATCCCTCAAGGAAAACCCAGGACAGTGCATGGACAGCATCCTTGGTAATATCCACAGGCCGCTGTCAGATATACTACGGATGATTGCGGCCCGTGGACCAGGGCGCGTCATGTTGCTCAAGGGATACACGCTAGGGCAGGCATGCTCTAGCGCCGACGCGCTTGATGCGAAGCGACGGGGGTATGGGCGATGATGTGGGTCAACATGCTTCGAGTGTCCATCGCGCTTCCGTTCGTGTTCATCGGATGGATCGCATACGAGGTTGCCGATGTTATCGGAGGCGAACCACTAGAGCGGTTCATCAAGGAGTTCCTAGATGAGTGACAACATCCACCCTGGCCTTCTGGCACCACAGGTAGTCGATTGCTCCTCCCTGGTTCTTGATCCTGCCAATGCTCGCAAGCATCCCGACCGCAACCTGGAGAGCATCAAGGGCAGCCTGTCGCAGTTCGGACAGCGCAAGCCGCTGATCGTCCGCCGCGGTCTAGAGCTACGCCTTCCCATGGAACGGACATACTCCTGCCATACCAACGAGCCGATCCATTGCGGCACCTGCGCCGGGTGCGTAGAGCGCAAGATGGCATTCCGGCAAGCTGGGGTAGTGGATTGGACTGCTTATCTGAACCAAGGCATGCAGAACGCTCCAGCAGCATCAGCCTCCGCAGCCAGCTAACAGCCACCGACTTACGCATACCATCGGCCACCCAGAAACCCATACTGTCATCCTATTATGGGCAGGCGTCCAACCATCCTGACCGACATGCAACTGCGCGATGTCGAGAAGCTGGCCACGGTAGGCTGCACCTGGGACCAGATCGCTGCCTTCCTGGGCATCCAGAAGCGCACGGTCCAGCGCAATGCCAAGGCCAAGGAAGCCTATGCGAACGGCAGCGGTAAGGGCATCGCAGCCATCGCAGCCATCGCCTATCGCAACGCTGCCTCTGGAGATCAGCGAGCGGTCGAGTTCTTCCTTCGCACCAGGGGCGGGTGGAGGGAGGGAGTCGATGCTGGGATGGCAGCGGATACCAACGAGGACCGCCACCTGCATGGGACCATTGCCGTCGAGGTCATGCAACGGCTCGACCGGCTGGCCGAGGTTGAGGTCACCGCTATCCGCGACGAGCCAGCGAAGGAACCAGAAGCAGCCCAGCCCCCAGCCGTGAAGGAATCCGGCAATGGGTGAGTCAATCGCCAGCAGGGTGGCCAAGATGCCGTCCGCCGAGCGGTTGCGCTTCATGCGCCCGTTCCTCCGCATGGGCCATGACCTTCGCTACGACTGGCGATTCTGGGCTAGGCCAGAGCAGATCGCCCCAGATGGGGAATGGGCCACTTGGCTGATCCAGGCAGGGCGCGGGTTCGGCAAGACCAGGGCTGGCGCCGAATGGGTGCGCGAGCGAGCCAGGGCAAACCCCCAGGCCAAGATTGCCCTAGTCGGACGCACGGCTGCCGATGTCCGCGATGTCATGGTGGAGGGACCGGCTGGCATCCTGGCCATCAGTCCGCCCGACTTCCGACCATGGTATGAGCCGAGCAAGCGCAGGCTTCTGTGGCCGAATGGAGCCAAGGCGATGACCTACTCCAGCGAGGAACCCGACCAGCTTCGAGGCCCACAGCACACCGATGCATGGGGTGATGAGGTCGCCGCGTGGTATTCTGATGATCCGTGGAACCAACTCATGCTTGGCCTTCGCATGGGCAGCGATCCGCGAGCCGTAGTCACCACCACACCGCGGCCGACTCCACTGATCCGCAGCATCGTCGCACAGCATGGAACGATTGTCACGCGAGGCAGCACCTACGACAACCGCGCCAACCTCGCGGCAGGATTCATCCGACAGATTCTTACGAAGTACGATGGAACCCGCTTGGGTCGCCAGGAAATCTACGGTGAAATCCTAGACGATACGCCCGGCGCGTTGTGGTCCTATGGCATGCTGGACAAGTACCGCATCAGCACGGCGCCTGCAATGCATCGCATCGTCATCGCCATCGACCCAGCGGTGAGCTACACCGAGGACAGCGACGAAACCGGAATCATTGCAGCGGGAGTCGATCAGCAGAATCCACCGCATGCCTATATTCTGGCAGACCTAAGCAGGAGAGCGAAGCCAGAGGATTGGGCAGCGGATGCGATTGCCTACTTCCACCGCATGAAGGCCGACCGCATCGTTGCAGAAGTGAACCAGGGTGGCGACCTAGTCGAAAGCCTCTTGCGGGCTATCGACCGCAACATCCCGCTCAGCAAGGTGCATGCCAGGAAGGGCAAGGCGTTGCGAGCCGAGCCGGTTGCAGCCCTAACCGAGCAGGGCCGCGTGCATATCGTCGGCGGGCTTCGCTTGCTAGAGGACCAGCTTGCGACTTGGCAGCCTGGGTCGGACAAGAAATCGCCTGACCGCCTGGATGCTATGGTCTATGCCGTCACCGAGCTATTGCTTGGCAATGCTGGAGACCCCCGCTTGCGCGTTCTCTGACTACCACGCCGAGTCCACCCCGATAGCCTACGCCAAACGGAGTCCCCAACATGCGCTTCAAGTTCTTCGGTCTGGAGTTCGGTTTCGGTACACAGGCGCGAGGATCAGATCGGGAGGAGAAGTTCAGCGCTGCGGCACCGCTCATCTACCTCAGCGTCCAGGGAAATAACCGCGGCGTTGGCTACAGCCGCAACCCAGCGCAATACTATGACGATGCCTACCGGCGGAATGTCGTGGCCTTCAAAGCGGTCAACGAAGTGGCGCGAGGCGCTGCCAAGATTCCGCTCAAGGTGATGATCGGAGAGAAGGAAGCCAAGCCGGATCACCCGCTGGTCAAGCTCCTCGCCAAGCCTAATCCATGGCAGGCTCACGCTTCGTTCTTCGAGGCATGCATTGCGTTCTGGATGCTTGGCGGCAACTGCTATATCGAAGGTGTAGGCCCCGAGAACGGACCACCGCTTGAGCTATGGCCATTGCGTCCAGATCGCACCAAGGTTGTGCCGGGCAAGATGGGACCGGCTGGATACACCTACGAGGTCAACGGGCAGATCCGCAAGTGGGACATCGACCCAATCGACGGCAGTGGACCGATTCTCCACATGAAGTTCTTCAACCCGCTGAATGACTGGTACGGCATGTCCCCAGTCGAGGCCGCAGCCTACAGCGTTGACGCGCACAATATGGCGGGCGAGTGGAACCAGGGATTGCTACAGAACGGAGCGCGTCCGTCTGGTGCGCTGGTCTACAAGGGCCAGAACGGCGGACCAAACAGCCTCAGTGAAAAGCAGTTCGAAAGCCTCAAGGAACAACTCAACTCAGCATACAGCGGAACGCGCAACGCTGGACGCCCGATGCTTCTCGAAGGCGGACTTGAGTGGCAGGCCATGTCACTGACTCCAGCCGAAATGGACTGGCTTGATGGCAAGCACAACAGCGCACGCGAGATTGCCCTAGCGTTCGGTGTGCCGCCCCAGTGCTTGGGAATCCCAGGCGACAATACCTATTCCAACTATCAGGAAGCACGGCAGGCACTCTACCAGGACACCATTATACCTATCCTGGAGTCCCTATGCGACGGATTGAACGGATGGCTTGCGCCGAAATACGGGCCGGATGTCCGCATCGTTCCGTTCGTTGAGAACCTGCCGGCACTTGCCGATGTGCGTGCGAAGCGATGGAAGGCAGTGCAGGAGGCAACATGGATGACCACCAACGAGAAGCGCAAGGCTGTTGGCATGGAAATCCTCAACGATCCGGCTGCCGATGAAGTCCTGATTCAATCAACACTCACTCCGCTCAGCACCGTATCAGAGCCGGTTGACGGTGACGAGACAGGTGGCGATGATGATGATGATGAAAATGAAGATGGCGACGAGAAGCCTCCCAAGCCAATGGAGAAACCTCCCAAGTCATCGGTAAGCTCTGCGCTTTCCAAGCTCAGCGCGAAGGTCAAGTGATGTATGCATCAGATCCTTCTGCCATTGCGAGCGCAGATTGCTGATGTCGATGGTCACAAGCGCATTGCGCTAACTATCAACGGTCGGATCACGATGGTGCTGGACTACGATCCAGCAACCAACGAGCTAGTGGAAATCCCCATGCAGCATGAGCCGCACGATATCCGACAGCAGTTCCCACAGATGGAAACCAAGTGATCGCGCTCCCTGTCTGTCCGTGCTGTCATGGAATCCATGAGGACGAGCAGGGTCTATGCTGCCGATGCCGAACCCCGATGGAGAACGATGATGGCACGCCGCGCACCAACCCAAGCACAGCGCAGGCGCGAGGCGGCAACAGTGCTTCGCCTACGCGATCAGTTCGCAAACTCGCTGCGACGGAAGCTAGAAGCAGAGTTCAAGCGCGTGGCATCGGCGGCGGCGAACAGCCTTCCGGACTGGCGGACAGTTCTTCCGCTGCATCGGCAGAAGCTCAAGGACATCATGCTGCCGATGCTCACCACGGCAGCGATGGCATCAGCGCACCACCTGCGCGACACATTCCGCAAAGGACTCCCGGCAGAGTTCGTCGAAAGCAAGCGCGGAGTCAATCCAACGGAAGCCGAGATTGACGCGGATATCGCCAAGGCAGTCCGCAGTCGGGCGCTCCAGCGCATCATGGACATCAGCAGGACCACGGCCAAGCGGATCAACACCCAGGTTGAGGCTGGCCTAGCAAACAATGAAACGCTGACCGAGATAGCAGCCCGCATCCGCGAGCATGTGTCCGGCATGAGTTCTGCCAGGGCGCTGACGGTAGCTAGGACCGAGGTTGGCATAGCCTCAGCAACAGCCGAACAGGTGGAAATGCGGAACACGCAAGAGGTTCTAGGAATCACCGTCATCAAGATATGGTCGGCAACCAAGGATGATCGCACGCGAGAAACACACGCAGATGCCGATGGCGATGAGGCCAAACTGGACAGTCCGTTCATCGTTGGCGGCGCCGAAATGATGCACCCGATGGACCCAGACGGGCCACCAGAGGAGGTCATCAACTGCCGTTGCGTCCTCAAATATGACTACCGCGATTGAGGATTGTAGGCCGGCACTTGTCAGCGAGACACGACACGGTACACCTAGCGCAACATGAACACCCTGTTGCTCCCAATGTTGGAGTTCAAGCTGGACGCTGAAAAGCCAGGGCGGTTCAAGGGCTACGGCTCGACTTTCGGCAATGTGGACTTGGGCAAGGACCGCTGCATCAAGGGATGCTTCGAGCGTTCCTTGAAGGAACATAAGAAAAACGGCACGCTGCCGGCCATGTACTTCATGCACGACAAGGGCGAGCCTGTTGGCGATTGGCTTGATGTTGCCGAGGACAGCAAGGGTCTGTATGTCGAAGGCCAACTGTGGACCGGCGACCAGGAAACCGAGTGCAGCCGCAAGTCGTGCAACATGCTCAAGGGGACGGGTCCGAAAGGTCTGTCCATGGGCTATGCTACAAAGCGGTTCACCTTCGACCAGAAAACTGGAGTCCGCGACCTTGAGGATGTGGACTTGTACGAGGTCAGCGTTGTCGGCTACGGGATGAACCCCAAGGCCCAGGTGACGCATATCAAATCACTCTTTGCGGATGGCATTGTTCCAACTATCCGCGATGTCGAAGAACTCTTGCGTGATGCGGGGTTCTCATCGGCGCAAGCCAAGGCGCTCCTGGCGCAAGGCTTCAAGGCTGTCGAGCGTGATGCCGGCAACCACCAGAGCGCAGCCCAGGAAATCAAGGAACTCATGCGCCTCTGTGCAATCCTGCGCGGTGAGAACGCTGATTGCTGAACCAACTTCCCAACCCCTTTGCTGAAAGGCAAATCCCGTGACCGAAATCAAAGACCTTGTCGAAGGCGTCAAGAGCGCGTTCGAGGACTTCAAGAAAACCAACAACGAACTGCTCAAGGCTAAGGCCGAGGGCAAAGCGGTGGCAGACCTGGAGGAAAAGGTTGCCAAGCTCAACGGTGTCATCGACGCCAAGACCGCCCGCCTTGACGCGATTGAAACCGCGATCAAGCGCACCCCGCAAGGCACCGAGGCCGAGAAGTCCGAGGTCACGGAGAAGGTTCTCCGCAAGGCGTTCCGCAACTGGCTCTCGAAGGGCGCCGCCAACACCAGTCTGTCGGATGCCATCATGGCAACCTTCGACAAGGAACCGTCGCTCAAGGAACGCTACCTGGAGCTTCATCCCGAGACGAAGGCCCTGGCTGTGCAGGATGACACCAGCGGTGGCTATATGGTCCACGCGGACTTGAACGGTCGCATCGTCAAGCGCATCTTTGAGACTTCGCCAATCCGCAAGTACGCTGCCGTCACCAGCATCAGCACCGACGCTCTGGAAGGCCCGATTGACTACGATCAGGCAACCGCCAACTGGGTTTCGGAGTCCGGCAGCCGCACCACGACCAACACCCCCAAGATGGGCATGTGGCGCATCCCGACGCACGAAATGTACGCCCAGCCCGCAGCTACCCAGAAGCTCCTGGACGATGCTGCGTGGGACGCGGAAAGCTGGCTGTCAGACAAGGTTGCTGACAAGTTCGCCCGCACCGAGAACGCTGCGTTCGTCAACGGAACCGGCGTCGGCCAGCCCAAGGGATTCCTGCAGGAAACCCTGATCAGTGACGCCTCGGGCGCGTCGGCCAGCTACGACAACTACATCGCGGACAAGAAGATTGGGTACATCCCCTCTGGTGTCTCTGGTGCGTTCCCGAATGCGCCGGCTGCCGCCTCCGACCCGGCTTCGGGCAACCCGCTGATCGACATGGTCTACGCTCTCAAGAGCGAGTACCGCGATATGCCCGGCACAGATCGGAAGAG
>ERZ650308.282-NODE-282-length-27016-cov-10.312859_pt1 | contig 27016 bp, 25 predicted proteins | sample MGYA00376244_ERZ650308 | MGnify/ENA primary metagenome ERZ650308 (study PRJEB26733, sample SAMN07839295) | wastewater metagenome | biome: small river; feature: stream; material: water | place: USA: North Carolina | collected 2016-04-26 ... | reverse complement strand
TAGAGCACCTGACTCATAATCAGGTGGTCCCTGGTTCGAGCCCAGGTGGGACCACTAGTAAAATCAAAGCCTTACAGAAATGTAGGGCTTTTTTTATTTATTAAGTGTAAGATTTAAGTGTATTTCTAATTAAATTTAGTTTAAAATTCGTAATATAGATGCTTCAACATTTTCAATAATTTTTTATGACATTTAACTCGAGTAATATTATAACAGAAAAAAAATTTTCAACTAATTTACATGGTTATATTGTTGGCTTTGATTTTGGTCAATTTAGGTATGATGACTTATCAGAAAAACTAATGGATACAATTGTTGATTTTGCGTATGGATATCATACAGGGATTTTAAAAAATTATGATAGAAGAGTTCTAAAAGAAGCAGCTAAATCAATATATAACATTAAAGGATTTACTGAGGTTAAATTTGTTTATGTTGATGAGGATTCTGAATTGTTAGATTGTGAAAAAAGAGCAGAAGACAAATATCTAAAAAGAGGAGAATTTGGAGAGTTGATTTTGCATTTATTATTGAGAGACTTTTTTAAAACTTTACCATTAATTTCTAAAATACATTTTAAAGATAGTGATGGAGCTACAGTACATGGTTTTGATATTGTCCATATTGGTTCAGATATTAATGATTCAACAAAGAAATCAATTTTTTTAGGTGAGTCTAAATTGTATGCACGAAAAGATAATAATGCTGGAAAACATGGAGTTGAAGATTTAGTTAAAGATATCGAAGCTCATTTTAAAAAAGATTTTTTAAAAAGAGAAATAGCATTGATTGGTAAGAAAAAACATTCATTTGCTCCTGTTTCAGAAAGCATGAATGAACCTACCAAATTACAATATCAACAATTTTTGGATGAAAAAGACGAATGGTTTGAAAGATTATCAAAGGTTGAAAAAGGAGAATATAAGCTTCAAGATTTTATAAATTCTGTAACAGTTCCTTTAGTTTGCACATATCAATCTGAATTGTTTTCATTATATGATGATGAAAACAATCAAGATTTTATTGATGAATATGAACTTGAAATGAAAGAATTAAAAAAACATTTTGATAAAAAATTAAGTAACCTTCCAATTGTAAAAGGAGAACCTATAAGTACAAAATTGAATGTGATACTTATGCTTTTGCCTATTCCAAGCAAAAAACAACTAATAAAATTACTTCATCAGAAATTATATAATCAACAAAATGCGTAATAGTTTAGAAATTCTGTCTTTATTAAAAATAGAGAAATTGTCATTAAATGATAGTTTTAAACTAGCTCAAATTTGCTCTTCTTTGATTAAAGAAAACAACATTGAAGCAAATAATATAGTTGTTAGAGTTTTAAACAGTTGGAATAACATAGATGACCAGACAAGAGATATTTGGGCAGATATTATTGAAAGTATAGGTTTCTATCCATACTTAAATAATGATTTTATTTCGAATCACTTTAATAATTTTTCTGGAGAAATAAGAAAAGGAAGACATCAATCCAATTCTATTAAAGGCAAGTTTTTACATGAAGGTCAATTTGATTTATTAGAAATATTAAATGGGGATAAAAATTTAATAGTTAGTGCACCGACAAGCTTTGGGAAAAGTCTTATAATTGAGGAAATTATAGCGTCAAATAAATATAAAAACATAGTAGTAATACAGCCAACATTAGCTTTATTAGATGAAACAAGAAGAAAATTATTAAAATATAAGGATGATTATAAAATAATAGTTAGAACATCTCAAGAGCCTAGCGATGAAAAGGGGAATGTTTTTTTATTTACTGCTGAAAGAGTTAATGAATATCCTTTATTTCCTCAAATTGAGTTTTTAGTAATAGATGAATTTTATAAATTGAGTGGAATCAGAGATGACGAGCGTTCCTCTTCATTAAACAATGCATTCCATTATTTACTAAAAAAATTTAATCCAAAGTTTTATTTATTAGGCCCTAACGTTAACAAAATAAGTAATGGATTCGTAGATAAATACAATGCCATTTTTTATAAAACAGATTATTCATTGGTTGGTAATGAAGTAATAAATATCTTCGAAAACTATAAACAGGATTTCGGAGAAAGGAAAGAGAAAAAATTATTTAAAGAGAAAATATTATTTGAATTATTACTTAAACTCAAAGAAGAACAAACAATAATTTATTGCTCTTCACCAAGTAGAGTAAGATATTTAGCAAAAGCCTACTCTAATTTTTTAATTGATAAAAACTGGAATAAAACAGGAAGTGACCAAATTCCTTTGATAGAATGGATAATTGAAAACATTGAATTTGGATGGAGTTTAACAAATTATTTAGAAAATGGGATAGGAATTCATGATGGAGCATTACAAAAGCATATAACAACTTCAATAATTGATTATTTTAATGAAAGCAAATTGAAGTGGTTATTTTGTACTTCAACAATTATTGAGGGGGTAAACACAAATGCTAAGAATATAATATATTTTGATTCTAAAAAAGGATTAAATACTAAAATTGATTTCTTTGATTATTCAAATATAAAGGGTAGAGCTGGCCGAATGATGAAACATTATGTCGGGGTAATATATAATTTCAACAAGCCTCCAAAAAATGAAAGCGTAATAATCGATATACCTTTTTTTGAACAGAACCCAATTAAAGACGAGGTACTGATTCAGCTTGAAGAGAGTGAAATTATTAATAAAGACACATTACAATATAAAAAAATCAGCGAAATTTCAATAGAAGAAAAAAATTTAATCAAAAGGAATGGTGTAAAGGTCCATGGGCAAAAATCAATAATTGATAAATTAAGAGCAGATATTATTAATAATTATGAATTAATTTATTGGAATAAAAAGCCAACATATAATCAATTATATTATGCTTTATCTCTTTGTTGGGAATTTTTATTAGTTGAGGGTGAAACAACAAATCCTGTAACATTGAAGTTATTAGTTAATAGAACATTTAATTATGGTATAAATCAAAATATTAAAAGTTTAGTTTTGGAGAATTTTCAATACAAACAAATAAAATTTTCAAATATTGATAGCACTACCAATATGGATGATGCTATACGTGAAACTTTTCAATTAATGAAACACTGGTTCCAATACAAAGTTCCTAAATGGTTGTCTGTATTGAATGAATTACAAAAATTTGTATGTAATGAAAGAGGGTTAAAGGCTGGTAATTATTTATATTATTCCAATCTTATTGAGAATGATTTCTTGAGAGAGAATTCAGCACTATTATTAGAATATGGAATTCCAAATTCAGCAATAAGAAAGTTAGAAAAATTTATTCCAATTGATATTAGTCAAGACAATGTCTTGGATTACATAAGAGAAAATAAATTATTCAATAAATCTAGCTTGATTCAATATGAGGTTCTCAAAATAAAGGAAAATCTATAACATACTTATTTTGTTAACCAAATAACTTAAACCCTTTTTTCTTAACAGCTCTAGCAATCTCTGGCTTAACCAAATAATTGTTTTGTATAACCCTTTTGGTTTTTTGATAGCCCAATGATTCAACTAAACCAGTTTGTGCCTCTATCTTTGTTAAAAACGATTTTCTAAGGTGTTTTAATCCTATTGGAGTAGTTATACCAGCTTTATCTCTATAGAACTTAAAAGAATGAGATAATTGTTTTGCCATTGTTTCTCTTGAGACGTTTTCATCTGGACCAATCAAATATCTATCTTCTCCCAAATGACTTTTATAATCAAGTCTTTCAAGTAAATCTTCTAACTCTGGAGAATATGGAATAGGAACTATTTTAGTAGATTTTGAATTATCAAAATTGTGGGCTTTTTCATATTTCATATCAATTCCCATAACGTATTCTAATTCTCCATCTTCATCCAAAACAATATCTGAATACTTAATTGAAATAGCTTCTGTAATTCGCATTCCAGTATATGCAATTATTTCAAAAGCCTCTTTTATAAATGGGCGATACATATTTTTTTTTACGCCATTTTTATAGCAATGAACTGAATTATCAGCTGTCACTGAATTGATGATTGTTTTGAAATCTTTATCATTTACGTTTATAGGATTTGGAGATTCATTCTTTAGTTTCGCATATAAAACAGGATTGATTATTTCATATCCTTTCTTCTCAATTAAGAATTTGTAAAATCCTTTCAAAGCTCTGATATTATGATTGTATGTTGCAATGCTTTTACATTTTTTATATAGTTCTTCAAAGTAATAATTAACTATCTTTTTATCTACTTGATAAATCGTTAATGTTTCTGTTTTATAACCATTACTATCTAAAAATAATTTCATTTTCATAATATAACTTATGGTATCTCTTATGTACTCTTTGCTTCTTTTTTTCTGTTCAAAAAAAGGCACATCAATATTCTCTAAATAATCGCTATACATCAAAATACAGTCTATGAATCTATCATAAGTCACCTCAACTTTTTCTTTCTTTAAACAAAAATTAAATGGATTTGATAACTCTTTTTTGAATTCAGCTAATTCAATTATTGCATCATTATAGTCTGTAGCTTTTAAATCCCTCGTTTTGCGACCTCCATTTACATTTACTATTGCTTTATATCGTTGCCTCTCGATTGGGTGAGTACAGCCTTTGTATGGGCTTTGTGATGTTTCTATTTGTTTGTTGCATTTCTTGCAGACAATGTGTAATTCCTTAAATTTTTGATATTTTAATAATTTCATACAATTGATATTATAAGTTAATGCGAGTGTAAATTTTTTTAGAGACCCGCACAAAATTTTTGTGATATATTTCCTTTGGGTTTATATTTTGGAGCTAACTTTTTTTCATTAGTATTAATCATCAAATGAAGTTCTCCTTTTGTATAAGTATTAAAGTAATCCAGCCAATTTTCCCCATACTTTTTCTTCAAATTATCAATTAATGGTTTGTTATATATAAATTCAAATTCAGTTCCTAAAACAAATTCTCCAGAACAATCTTTGTAAACTTTTAGTTGACTTTTTTCACACCATTTACGAATACTTCTCTTGTCTCGCCTATTGATTAGGCTAGAAAGATTTGATAAGTAAATTCTATTTAAAAGTGTTGACAAAGTTGTTTTTCGAATTAATTATTAATGTATTTTGTAATATTGGTCAACAAAAAAGGTAGAATTCACCAAATCTTTAATTTTTATATTTGTCAATATATTTTTAATAGATACAATAGAATATTCACAATTTATTCCAACAGCCTTTTTCCCAATAAATTTGCAAGAACAAATAGGTTTTTCATCACTATCTATTTCTTCAATTTCAACAATTTTTTGATTCTTTTTACTATCATAAGTTATACGTAAATTATTAGAAATATTTGGGTATTTAATCACAACACAAAATTCGTTTTCTTCTTTTGTTAGTGTTTTTTTAACTTCTTTTTGTTTGTATTTTGGTCTTACTATAGTGGTTTTATTTAGATTAAGTTTTGAAATCTCATCTTCGAAATATGGAAAATACTTTTTAATAGTTTTTTTTCCCATTGGAATAACATCAGATAATTTTTCTAGGGTTATTTCTCCATTTTCTTCAAAATTCCAATAAGTTATTTCATCACTAATTTTTTTTATTGACTTTTCTGTCGCCATTTTACCATATTCGTAACCTTCTTTTGTTGTCATATTGCTTAATTTTTTAATTTTTATTTTGTTTAAATTATTTTGATTGTTTTAGTAATTAGGAAACTCTCGAATCATTAAATCATCTGGAATTGACTTAATTTTATCGATTTGTTTGAAGAAAAATGGAACTGAATAAGCTTTGCTATCATCACGTAATTTACGTCCCCAATTTGTGTCAAATGGTCTTTTGTGATGACCACTTTCACCCCCGTTGATAATCCAATCTAGCGAACTTATTAAAGGAACACCTGTTTCTTTGGAGTTAACCGTTAGGTCAACCATTTCCAATTGAGGTTCAATCGAAACGAATCGCTTACCTTTTACCTTTGCTAACTGCGAAATCAAATCATTCGCTGTCTTTTGACTAACTGGAGACGTGCCAAACATCACGTTTGTTGGAGGATTTACTTTCCAACTATCTGGAATATACTTATTGATGTTTGAAGGTCTCTTAGTTAATAAAAGAAACATCAAATTTGGAGAGTTGGGTACTATTTCGTTGAAGAACTTGTCACGTAATTGTCCTATGTTCCAATACTCAGCTTCACCCTCATTTATAGGCTCTCCTTTATGATTAACCAAAGACTTTGGTTTTTCAAAAATGTCCATCATCGACCCAACAAAAACACTATGAATTTCTCCAGCTTTTTTAGCATCTTTTTGAAATTTTGATAGTTTTTTCCAAACATCAAAAATCATTCTTCTTGGTTTGTCGTCACCCCAAATATCATTACCAACTCTTTTTGCTATACCAAGAGCATAGCAATTTTGGCACCCGCTATGAACTTTTGTACAACCCCACCATAAATTTGCCGTATGATTCGTCCATTCTATTTTACTGTTTTCTGCCATAATTTATTTGTTTTTATTGTTTATTTTATTTTCTCTTAGGACATAGAATGTCCTATACCCAAATGCTGGATAATTTTTTTTTCCTGTAAAACTTCTGTATGATTTCTTTTCGGAAATGAAAAGAAATAAAATTAGATAATAATAGTATTTGTAACTAAATGAAAATTAACACCTAGTGCTTTTTTGAAGATTTTATACTTCCAATATTAATTTTAGGCTAATAGAAAATCAAGACTTTCTTCTATTACCTCTATATCTTCATTCTCGTAATTTTGAATTGTAATGAATTTGGTTATTTCAAACTCTTCTTCAAAAAACTTTGCTTCTGCTTCCAATGCCTCATAGACAATTTCATCATCTCCATAAATTTGATAATCATATTCCTCTACTTCAACTTGTATAACAAGACTAATTTCAATAATATAAGCATTAAAATCTTTAAACTCTTTTAATTGAGCTTCAATTGGAGAAGAAAAGATTTCATCCATATTTTCGAAAGTATCAATAACTTCCTTAGCTTTCTCAATTGCAACTCGTCTTTTTTCTAATAATTCGCCTTCATCAAAAGTATAATCCCAATTTTCGCTTTTGGATTTACCTGTTTTGTCAACAGAAAGGACATGTACAGATACTACATATTTACTTTTAATAGGATTTTTTTCTAATTTTTTCATTGAATTTTTCATGATTTTTATTTTAAGTTTAGACATTAATTTTTCTGTCCATGTTTCCATAGATTTTTTTTAGATGTGTATTTTTTTTGGGTTTACCAGTCAGAACTTGAATGGTAATAGAATAGATTTAAATAATGACTATCATTTTAATAGTTGTTTGTTTTTAATTTGTTTTCATGATGTATTTGCTCTTTTCATATACTTAAAGTTTAGTTATTATTTGTTGTTTTTAACATTACAAAGGTACGAATGAAACAGCGTAAAAAAAAGCGTTTTACGCATACTAAAACATTTATGCTGTTTTACCCAAATTTAAAATAATCAATTATACCCAACATTTAAAGGCTAAACAGAATTATTTATATTAATTATTTGAAAAAAAGTCTTAATTTTGGTATTTTTTACGCAAGCCTATATTATGACTCAAATTGAAAAATCATTTGTAACAGGTTATCCTTTTATGGATATAGATTCTTTTATGCACCATATAAGACTAGTTAATCCTATAAAAGGTAAGCCCCAATATGGGGATTCCTTATTTTTATATCATATAAGAGTATTGTTGATTGTTAGCACTTTGACTGGAATTAAAATGTCCCAATTAATACAATTAACGTGGATAGATATATTAGAATTTAGTCCTTATCATTTTCCAAAAGTCAAAAAAAGACTAAAGTATAAACGATTTGACATTCCTTTAATTGGTCAAGTAGAAAAAGAATTAAGAAATCATTATAATATTTGCAATAAGCCTAGAATTAACGATTACATATTTACAACAGATAACGGAGAACCGCTGAATCCTAGAAATTTGTCACGTGATATAAGAAAGGGACTTGAAGAACTGGGTTTTGCCTTTTTTAATGAATTCAAAACAGATTCAACTCTAATTATGTTTGGCAGAAGTGTTATAAATGTTCATGGATATAATAAAAGAGTTATTCAAGAACTAAAAAAACATTTAAACTTTCATAGTGAATTGCAACTATTAGAATTTTTACATATTGATTCAAAAGTTGAAAAAAGAAGACGAAATTTTTACGAAAACTTAATAAATGGTATAAATGAATATTAAAAATTTTGAGACAGGGTATCCATTTGATTCATTTGATTCATTTTACAATTTAGTAAGAAGAAGAAGAAGTGGAAGATATGAAGTAAATTCTAAGCATATTCCAAATATCCCTATTTTGCTATATTATGCATTATTATCTGGAATTAAGATTTCTCAATTGGCTTATATAAAATGGGAGGATATTTATGACCCAAATTCAGAAAGAGGTATTAAAACAAAAAAAAGATTTAATTTTTGTGGTATAGAAATACCAATCAAATTAACAGGAGAAACACATTTTTTAATTGGTGTAAAATATAGAAGAAACAAATGTAAATTAACAGATTATGTTTTGAAATATAATGATGGTAGTGATTTTGACCCTAAACATTTAACTCGAGATATTCGATTATGGCTAAAATTAGTAGATTATCCATACTATCAACAATTCGTTTCCGAATCAACTCAAATAATGTTTGGTAGAAGAGTTTTACAGGTACATGGTTATGACAAAGAAATTCTTCAAGGATTGAAGAAGCACTTGAAGAAAAGAAGCGTTAACGAATTAATGGAGTTTTTACATATTTCTCACAAAGAAGAAGAACCACAAAGAGAAATATTTGAAGGGCTTTATAATAAGTTATAAATTGATAATATGTCTTTTGTACAACCTCTGTACACTTATTGACGTATGAAATTTACCTTTAGAACTTGTAAATCCAAGTTCATTCAATTTTTGTGCAATTTTATTATATGAATGGCCTTTACTTCTATATTCAACTATTAAAGCTTTAGATTTTATGTTATTTGGATTTAAAAGTGCTTTTTCTTGTCTAACTAGTACACCTTTCATCCTATCGTTGTATGTTAGATTTGCTGGAGTACCTAATTTCATAACTTTCTTTTTCTCTGCCAATGCCAAACGTGTTCTGGATGAAATCAACTTTGCTTCTTCTTCCGCTAATGCACTCATTATATAAATTGTCAAATTATTTGCCATCGGCATATCACAGCAAACAAATTCAACTCCAGAATTCATCAAACCGCTAACAAAGTGGACGTTTCGAGCCAAGCGTGAGATATTTGCAATCAAAAGACAGGCGTTATACATTTTTGCGTATTCAATGGCTTTGTATATTTCAACCCTTTTTTTCTTTGCGGTTCCAGTTTCAATTTCTGTAAATGAAGCAATTAATTCCCCTTCATTATTTCTCATGTGATTATTCACCATTGTTTTCTGAGCCGATAGGCCAAGATTGGAGAGTGCTTGTTTTTGGGTACTTTGTCTATAATAAGCTACATACTTTTTCATTTTGCACTATTTTTTTAGTTTGTATCATAACATAATCGTTCGATTGTGTTATGATATTTAGAGCGAGTGTACTATGTTTTATTGAAACATGCCAGTTTTATTTGCATTTTTTTTAATTTATTGAATTCACCTTATTTTCGTTTTCGGTTAATTCGTTAATTGAAGATGGAATCAAAGGTTTTGATTGGGAAAGTATTGCTATTAATACAAGTATTTAATTACTATAATCTTTACTGCTGACAAGTTGATTGTTTTTGTAGATTTCTATCTTACTAATTTTCATTTCAAATGGGTCATCAAGTCCTTCGAGCTCTGGATTTGTAATCCATTTGTAGAATTTCCATTCACCTTCTTTTTTACCATCAATATAATTTCCTTCACAAGACTTATGTTTCCAACGTGGAGTATAATAAACTGATAGCCCATGTAATTTTCCGTTTTTGAATAATTCTCTACTTATTAATTCTCCGTATGCATTATAACTTAATCTTTCACCTTCTTCAAAACCATTTGTATAATTTTTTGTAACATATCCATTACCGTTAATAAACTTAATAAACCCATTTCTTGGATTACCATTATCATCAACTTCAAAAAACTCGTTTTTTATAATTGGTATTTCTGCTGTTCGATTAAAATCACCTTTTATACAACGAACAGAATAACCACATCCAGCACTTAGCATTCCAGCACCAGGACCCGCTACAAAATACTTATCAATACTAAGTTCAGATGGACAAAAAGATTTTTTTGCATAATATTGAGATTTTGTCCAATGATTCGTTGATGACCACCATCTTCCTTCTTCATTAAGTGCATTAAAGCTTCCGAATTCATATCGATAACCGCAAAGTAAGGCTTTGAAAGATTTTGAACTTCTTTCTCTTAGACGTGAAGCTACTTCAGATTTTTTTTCTGTATGAGAAAATGGATTTAAACCATATTTTCGCAATAAAGTCCAAAACTCATCATTATTAGGGATATAAAACCCAAGAGGAGCAAGTCCCCGTTGGTCCATTACTGCATACCAATTATAAAGCTTTCCATAAACCTCACCATTAGATGGATTATTATCATAGTAACAATAAGCTGGTATGTGAAGTTTACTTGCTCTTTCCCAATCTTCGTTAGATTTTGCATGAAAAATTGTGTCACCGTTTCTAAATGTACTAACATTCAAATTTTTTGATGCCCATTCCAAGTTACCAATTTTAACCGTTTCAAATTGACTCGATGTTAAATCAGAATCTTCAGATTCGTTAAAGGTTGATTCGTTCGAGGAGTCAAAACCCTCTTTTTCGTTAGATTCATCGTTGTTTTTACAACTCAATAACAAAAAAATTAATTGAAGAAGAATAAAGGATTTATATCTCATATCGATGCAATTAGTTTAAAATCACAGAACATAACATTATGTTTTTGTACATTTTTCTAGTTTTTAATTCCCTCAAAAACGGATGTTCCCACAGGATAAATTAAATCAAATTTTTTCTGTTGCTCGTCCCATTTCCAACTTGCATTACACGCCACTAAATTTCCATCCATTAATAATTCTTGATGTTCAACGAGAAGATTGTATTGAGCATTATAGTTAATGCCAAAGTTTCCATTTCCTTCCCATCCATCAATACTTGGTCTCGGTAATTCATAATGTACTCCATTTCTAACATCAATCATAAATCCTAGTTGACAACTAGTTCCGCAACTCGTTTGAACAATTATATAATGTTTACAAAAATTTGGTTCTTTAATGGTATCATATGATGATTTTAATTCGGGATAAGTAAAATCTACAAAATAAGAATCACTTTTCCATGGTGAAGGAAATTCACTTACTTTCTTGGAGTTTTCACCTAAAACTAGAAATTCTTTTAATCTTTCTTCAGTCTGATTCTTTGTGACATTTTCATTCTTACAGGATGATAGACCAATTAACATCACCAATATTTTTAAAATTTTAGTACTCATCTTTGCTTATTTTTAAAATTCAATTAGAGATTTAGTTTTCATAATTTTTCATATCAAAATAACTATCTTATTATATTTTCAGCTTAGCTATAAAAAATGATTCTCCCATTTGTTGCTGTTCAGAAAGAGTAGATTTCCCAAATCTCAGTCCACCATCTTTGTAATATCCACTGATGAAAACATTTCCTAAATCATCAGTAATTACTTTATTACAGTTACTAGTTACTTTGTTATCAGAACTAGCTATGTTTTCCAAACTTTTTGTACAAAGTACATCTCCGTTTTGATTGTATTTCACAATAAAACTCAAATTACCATTTTGTGCGGTTTCATTAAATTTCCCAAATAACAAGGACTCACACCTAGAAAAACCACATATGTAAACATTACCGAAGCTATTAACAGCAACTGAATTAATTCTGTGATTAATTTGATTACAATTTGAAATATTTTTTGTCCATTGAACAACCCCCGCTCTATTGTATTTTGTTAGAAAAGTGCCTCCAAAACTATTCTCGTTTGATTGCCCAACTAAAAAAATATCTCCTTTATTATTGGTCGCAGAAGATTTAAAAAAAGTGTAATTGTATTTATTCGTTTCACCAATATTTTTTGACCAAATAACATTTCCATTTGGATTACATTTTATTATAAATCCATTTGTAGACTCCATGTCACAAGCTTCACCTGTACTGCCACAATTTAAACCTATTCTATTTAACTGTGTATTTCCAAATTTCAATTTAGCCGATGAGTAACCACCAGACAAATAGACGTCACCATAGTTATCAACCGAAATATTAGCTTCTTGGATTTCTTGTCCGTTTTGGTTATTAATTTCATAATTAACTCCTGTTAAGTCTTTACTCCAAAGAATGTTACCATTTATATCATACTTAACTAAATTTCGATTAGGATAGTCTTTACTACCAATTATATAAAAACCTTTTGTTGAGTTAATAGCTATGCTAATTAGAGATAATTCGGTGTTTTTTTTCCAAATCACATCACCCTTAGTATTGTATTTAGAAATAAAATGTTCATCACAAGTCATATAAATATTATCATCTGAATCTATTGCTAAATTAGTCTCAGAATAATCTTCAATTATTTTGACCCATTTCACATTTCCTTTAGAATCGTATTTCGTGAAAAAAATATTCCAATTCCAACTATTATTATCTCCAATACTTTTTGAAATAATTTTATCAAATGCTATTTTCGCTCCTTGAAAGTCACCAACCACATATACATTTCCCTCAGAATCTGTAACAATACTTTTACTGTTTACACTAGAAAAATCTCCAGAAGCGAGTGTTCCTTCTGCTCCTTTTGCCCATTCCCATGATAAAGACTGTGTCAAGGATTCTTCTTTTAATTTTAAAGAATCTAATTTATCTTGAGATAACTCAACAGTTTTTTCATTTTTGGATTCTTGATTTTTACATGATGTTAGACCGATTAAAATCCCTAATATGATTAATGTGTTTTTTTTCATGTTAAAGTTATTTTTGATTAGTTTTATCTTATTCAATTCTTTTTAGCGTAACATTCTGAAAAGCCTTCCCCAGAAACACATAGTTGGTTATTCTCAATGGTATAAAAAGGTTCATCTGTATCTATGTAAATATTTTTTTCAAAATAAATTCCGTTTAAAGTTTTAATTAAGTTGTCATTTTGATACATGTTTAATATTAAAACTTCCCCTTTAATTAATAATTCATATTTACAATTCACTAATTCATAACTAGAAGAATAACATGTCCCTTCAAAAATTAAAGTTTCTAGTTCAGAATAATTTGGACTTACTTCATTGATTTCATTATGAATATTTCCATCATAAATTACATTTGATTCACCAAAACCAGAAATATTTTTCTCCTCATTAAAAACTATAATTTTTTTAATTTTATCTATTGTTTTTGAATAAATATAAAAATGATAAGTTTTACCAGAAACCCTTGAAAAGAACGAATTAATTAGTTTACAGTTTTGATTATCCGCAAATGTTGCTGCATCTTCTTTTTTGTTTTCTTTTCCACTCTCAAAAATTGGTTCTTTTATTATTTTCAAAATTTTGCTTCCTCCTTTTGGTAGCGTAATTCTCACCTCTGTCAAATTCGTTTTTATTTTATTAAAAATTATAGAAGGTTCAAATTCTTTTGTTTTTGAGTTATTACAAGAAAAAAATAAAAAAACAATCATTACTTTTAAAACACTACCAACATTACCTTTCATATAAATCTTAATTAGTTAAAATTATCGTTACTAATAACTCTCTTTCCCAGTCCCATTACAAACTGGACATACTTTAACACCATCATAGCCATCAACATATTTGTTGCCTTGGCACATTTCGCAGTTAGCTCGGTTCTGAAGACTTTGGTTGACTCTTTCTGGGCTTGCTCCTCCACAGAGATTACAAAAGCCATCTTCATAATGACCACTACATCTGTTACATCTTGAACTTGAGGACTCGTTTAAATCAATACCATATTTTTTTGCAACATCATCTAATTTCTGAGATGCTTTTCTAGCACAGGTTGGACTGCAAAGTTGATTTGAATAAGGATATTCCAATTCTGTAATACTGCCATCCAATTGCTCCTCATAACCGTTTCCAGAGAATTCTCTTCCACAAATATTACAGGTTGTTGAAGATTCAGTATTGGAATCATTATTTAATGTTTCCTCAGTTGATTTGACTGTTTTTGGTTCCGAATGTTTTTGTTCGTTATTCCCTCCGCATTTGAAAAAGAAAAAAACAATCAAAAAACTTACAAATATTAAACCTCGCATGAAATAAACGAAAGGAGAATGTTTCATATTGATATTATTTAATGTCCAAGATATGGCTTGGGGTGGCTAAAGTCATAAATTAACCTTTCGCATTGACGTTTGGTTAAATCATAACTCATACCATTAAAACTAAATTTGACTCCCGAACCATTTTTCCATATTGTATTAATAAAATGAGTTGTTTCTCCTCCAGATATGGCGGTTTCTATATCTTCTATAAAGTGAGCTTTATGGTCGATATGTTCAGAACATAATCGAGCATTATCTTCTGTTCTACAAATAATAAAGCAGTTGCCAGCATAACGGGCATATAATGGGCTTTGAACAGACTCAATTGGAATCGATGTTTCATATTCATCAACTGATTGTTGTTTGGTTGGATTTGAGAGCGAGTTTTCTAACTGACCACTTTCATCATTTGAAACGTTTCTATTTACAAGAAAGTACATCAATAAACAACCTAAGATTAATCCTGTAATTACAAAAATGATTGGTGAATTTGATTTATTATTTTTTTCTGCTCTTTGTTTTAAATGCCCTAAGACACCTTTAAAAACATAAAAACAAACAATTAAAATGATAATTCCTATTAATAATTCTGTAATTGAAAATGAGCCCATGCAGTTCAATAATTATTCCATTTTCACAAATAAATGGAGGTTAATAATTAAACAAAAATAACTTTTGACTCAACTAATTAATTTCTCATTTAGTTATCGCCAAACTTTAACAAGTTAACGCAGTGGTATAGTCAAGATAATGATTGTGCCTCCAGCTGGATTGGATAGAATTTGAATCATTTTTTCATCAGCACCTGTAATTAGGCGAATGCGTTCATCGACTAATTTGATACCTTTGGATTGTTTAGAATCTGCTTCTTTCAAGAAGCCTTTGCCGTTATCAATGATAGAACAAATTATTAAATCGTTTTTACATTTAAACTCAATTTTAATTTTTGGTTCTTTTGATTGGGTATCAAATGCATGAATAAATACATTTTCAACTATTGGTTGAATCAATAATGGGGGGATTTCGATAGTATGTATTACATCATTTAAATGAGTCGAAATTTCGAATTCAACTTTCTTATTTCGCCTCAGATTCTCCAGTGCAATGTATCTTTCAAGGTATGCAATTTCATCGCTTAACATAACACTTTGTTTGGAAGAAAACTCAAGGGTTTGTCGAATAAGTTTTGAAAACTCTCCAATGTATTTTAATGCCTCATCTGTTTGATTGTCAATGACAAAGTTTTGTATAGAATTCATTGCATTAAACACAAAATGAGGATTCATTTGACTTTGCAACGCTTGTAATTTAGTTTCCGCAATTCGCTTATCTAGTTTAGCTTTGTTTTTTATTCGAGTGATTTTTACTCGAATATAAATAAGCAAAACGATTATAAAGAAAGTTGCCAGCAATCCTAAAAACATCCACGTTTCCCAAAACGGAGGCAGTACAGTAATAGTAAAGGTTAAAGGTTCGAAAGTTTCGTTCGTTCCTATGTTTTTACCTTCCACAATAAAAAGGTACTTTCCGCTTTTTAAATTAAATAACTTTAGACTATTTTCGATGCTAAGGTCAGACCACTTATCAGTAAGTCCTACAATTTTATATTTGTAATAATTCTTTTTTGAACTATAAATATTATTGCTGCCAAATTCTATTTCAATTGTATTTTCGTTATGGTTTAAATTTATTTGATTTGAATTTAAAACTACATCACCATTAACTTTAATTTGGTTTACGGTTATTGGGCTATTTAATTTTTCGGATTTTAAAATTTTAGCCAAATCTAAGCTTATAATTCCCTTGTAAGTACTAACTATTAACTTTGAATTGTATGCGTCAACACAAGCATCTGTATAGGTCGTTTGAGGTAAATTTTCGTCTTTGTTTATGAATTTGTATAGCTTGTAGTTTTTTATAATGTTAATCCCTTTATTCGTTCCAATGAAAAAATAATCTTTATACTTTCGTATAAAAAAAATAGTATTCCCGATGAAGTCTTTATCTGGATTTAATATTTTTGAATGTATAAGTTTTTGATTATTCCATTTACTGAAATACACTTTCCCATTAACAGTACCAATAATTAAATTTTGGTTTTTATCTTCAATAATATCAATAACATTATTTTCAACGAAGCCTCCTAAGTCGTTTATTGAAATTAATTTATCCTTCTCATAAAGATACAATCCCTTAGACCATGAAGCTATCCAAAGTTTGTTTTTCGTTTTGAAAATTTTATTTGCATCTAACCTTACTATTTTACCACGATAGTATACTTCTTTTAATTCATTTGTTTTATTAATTGGAAAAACATACGAATAGGTGTAAGCATGACTTAAAAAAAGTTTATCTGAAGAAATAAAATCAAAAGCACCTGTTGTTTCGTGCTTATAGAAATGTTGAATAATATCTAAATTTTGATTGAAACAAAATAAGCCAACATTTGTCAGTGCCCAAATATTTCCTTTATTACCGCCCTTTATTGTTTGAAATACTATTGTTTTTTGATTTTCAATTAATTTAAGTAATCTAACTAGTTCAGCGGTATTATTTTTGTTTTGATATTTATTTCTAATGTACTTTATGATTCCCTTACTACTGAGATGTGTGGTTTTATTGTTTTTATCTTTCTTTAAAATAAAATTATTGCCTCCTATCCATAAATTCTGCATTTCATCCAAATACAAAGAGTTTATTTCTGGTTTATATATTCCAAAATTAATATTATCGTCTTGAACTTTTTTATCTAAATCAATTACAAAAACACCTTGGTCTATAGAGCCCGCCCAAAGTTGTTTCGCCTTTTTATCGTAAAATAAATCCCAAAACTGTGATGTTGGTAAATTTAGCTTTTTCGACAAATCGGTTAATACACCGTTTTCATACCTTAAGATAGCTCCATTTGGACTATTTCCTTCCCAACAAGCTGAGTAAATTGAATTATTTTCACCTACCGTTAAATCCCAAATATTAGAACATTTTCCAAAATTAACTTTTTGATTTGTTTTTAGATTTTGTATTTCAAACTGACTGATTAAATTTCTACCGTAATAATTATCTTTGTGTATTAAACCAGAATAATTTTGGTTATTAGGATTTTTAAATTTGATAATAGTTGATTTATCAATTTTATTCTTGTCTATTTTAAGTTTGTAAATATTTTCATAGCTTACATTAAAAACAATGTCATTTTGATAACTTGAGATAAAATTGACTTGAAATTTTTTGCTGTAATTTTTTATTTTAAAATTAAAGTTCTTAAACTTTTTCCCATTGAAAACACTTAGACCATCCTCAGTTCCAAAAACTAAACATTGGTGTTTTTTTGAGAAAAATACTGTTCTTACACTATTATTTATTAGTCCATCTTTCGTTGAAAAATAACTAAATTTTTTACCGTCATATTTAGCAATTCCATTACCATATACTGATAACCAAATGTTTTTTTTATCATCTTCAGTAATTCCCCAAACCGAGTTATATTTTAGACCTTGTTCTCTTCCAATTATTTTGAATTCACTACCATCATAAGTACATAATCCAGTTTCTGTAGCTATCCATAGTAAGCCTCTAGAATCCTTAAAAAGACATTTTATTGAATTTCCTGGCAAACCATCAGTCATTGTGTAATTCTTGACATTTTGTGCAGAAACACTAAAACAGAAGAAAAATAAAATAATATGGAGGTGTCTTTTATTTAGAAATTGCAGTAATGAAGTCATTCTTTTTCCTTAATGATATTGGTAGTTTCGCTCCAGTAGTTAACTCTACAAGAAAGTCGTCAATTTTGAAGAACCTCTTTACAAAGTTCATGTTAACCAAATAGGTTTTGTGTATTCTAAAAAACAGTTCGGGTGGAAGTAATTCTTCAAAATACTTTAAAGTTTTTGAAGCGATAATCGATGTCCCATCAATGAGATTTATTTTGGTGTAATTGTTTTGAGCTTCAAGAAAAATGATGGAATTATACTTAACAAATTCAATCCCTGTATCGGTTGAAATAGCCATTTTTTTATGTGAAACGTTACCTGTGTCAATGTTTTCTAACAACACATTAAACTGTTTTTGTTGGCTTTCCTTTTGAGACTTATTCTCATATCTAGTTACAGCACCCAACAAATCAATATAGTTAATTGGTTTTAGTAGATAATCCAACGCACTTCGTTTGATGGCTTCTATAGCATATTCGGAATGAGCAGTTGTAAATATAACCTCGAAATTAATTTCTTTTATTTCTTTAAACAATTCAAACCCATTTTTATTTGGCATTTGGATGTCTAAAAAAACTAAATCTGGTTGATAGGTTTCAATCCCAGTGATAGCCTCATCCACTGTTTCAAATAAACCACACACATAGAACTTATTTGGGAAGTAGCGGTGAAGCATTTTCTCCAAAAATTCACTTGCATTATTTTCATCGTCTATAATTATCGTTTTAATCATGATGTAAAGGTATGACTCCGTTAAAATAACTTGATTTGTAATTAGTTATCGTATTTATTTTATTAGTTAACGTGATGTTTTCTGCCAAAAATACAATAGTAAAGTTCTAATATTACATTATTATTTCTATTTTCCTTCAATCCAATCAATAACTGTAACTAACATATCACAATATGCACCCTCAAAAGTTTTTACAACTACACGATTTCTATTGATGAACACAATAGTATAGTCATCAACCCAACGAAGACAAATTTTAACCCAACCTTGATGAGTTAAGCCATTAACTTTAAATTCCAATCCACCTTGAAACTCTTTTGATTCAGATAGTGCTGCAAAATTTGTAGCACCCCAAGCCATTAGTGCGTTTTGGTCCTCTGAAATGATTTGTCCCATTATCGTTTTTGCTATCTCCATTGTGTTTGATGTTGTGCTCATTTTTTTCAATTATTGATTTGTACACTGCGAGTGTACAAGGAATAAATGACCCACGCCAGGTTTTTTTAATTTTTTTTCACGCTGCATCTCCCTGTTTATAGGGGATTGTGATTTTTGCTTGATTTTCTCCACCCCAAAAAACAGCTTTTCTTGACATGGGGAATATTTATTAGAAAAGATAAATATTATGGAAACAAACAAACAAGAAGGACTGAATGTCCTTTCACTTTTCGATGGCATCTCATGTGCCAAATTAGCTTTAGATAAAGCTGGAATTAAAATCAATAAGTATTATAGTAGCGAAATTTGCCCTCATGCTCTTGCAATTCAAAATTTTCACTATAGCGGGGATACAAATCACATTCAATTGGGTAATGTATTAGATATTGATGCTGTAGAATATTTGTGTGATGAAGTAGATTTGATTGTATTCGGAAGTCCTTGTACAAACTTATCGAGTATTAATCCAGTTGACAGACGAGGACTTGAAGGAACTGAATCAAAACTATTTTATGAAGCTCTTAGAATACTTCGTGAAATTTATGTTTTTGCTCCTTTTAGTAAAAAAGTATATTTTCTTATGGAAAATGTTGCTAGTATGTCAGCTAAAGACCGAGATATAATTACAGAAGAACTAACCGCAATATTTGAAGATACACAACTTATTAAAATCAATTCTAGTGATGTTGCACCAGCAAACAGAAGAAGACTATACTGGACCAATATTCCTAATCTGGACCAACCTAAACTAAAAGAAGTAAAGTATCAAGACGTTGTGGTTAATGGTTTTGTAGATAAAGAAAAGGCTAATGTATTATTAGGTAGTAACTGCACATTAACCAATGGGATTTTCAGATACTATAAGATGAATATTGGTAACATTATCTTCAAGGATAAAGATTTTGCTGAATTGCCAACAGAACAAAAACTAGAACAATATCCTAAAATATTAAACAAGTCTGGTTATATAGGTAAATCAAGGTCTGGATATGATGAATACGATTTTCCCAATGGGTGTTATAGATTGCCAAGTATTTTAGAATCTGAAAGACTAATGACAATTCCAGATGGATATGTTTCAGATGTACCTAATGTTTCAAAGACTAATAAAACCAAAGCTATTGGACTAGCAATGACAGTTGATGTTATTGCTGGAATAGTAGCTAATCTAAACGAAAACTAAAATGTTGTTAGAGTTGAATCTTTCTGAATCAGTTGGTTTTATTGGGGTTAACAAGTGTTTCACAAATAAAAGAGAAACATTAAGGAACTTCATCTAGTCTTCCTTAATGTTTCCTTTTAAAAAAATATTTGGCTGTAATCCCTTTATTAATAAAGGGATAGGAAAGATTTCAACTTATGCAACAAAAAAATATCATCAAACCCCTTGACTAATTTTTTAAATAACGTATAGTTGTAAAATAATCATAAAAAACTTCGGATGAGGTTGGATTATCTGGTTCCAACTGGGAAAAGCTACCCAGTTGGTCTCTATCCAGAACCAAAAAGAGAATCATAACATAAAATAGAGATAAAATGAAAAATGAACAAAAAACAATTCAATCGTTACGTACCTCAAAAACTAAAAATCGAGTTGGAAACATTCGATTATCCAAGAAAAGATAACCTGTATACTATCATTGACCTTATACAAAGGAAAGAGATATACTTCAAAAGTGATGCTCAAAAAAGATATGGATATGCAGAAATACCAATTTCACAATTCAAAGAACTAATCCCTTCTAGCAACAATTTAAATGCTGATATGAAATTTCTAATTGATAATAAATTCATCATTAGAAACGATAGATACATTGCTGGAGTAAGTTCAAAATCATATAAAATTGCATCAGAATATTTGGGAAATGCTATTGCAATTAAGATTCAAGACAAGAACATCAATCAACGCATTTGGAAACAAATTCAAAGTAATAAAAGAAAAAGGGTTAAGAATTTGGAGTTCGCTAAAACCGAATATTTCAAAAATTTTAAGATTGATTATTTGGGTGCTAAATTGGCTATTTATGAAAAAGCAGAAAATGAAATTATTGAACTTTGTGCTGAAATAAAGATACCAATACAAAAGAATCAAATTAATGATATAATTAATTGTGACCCTAAAGGGAACAAAGTCAAGTATGTAATATTAAGAACTCAAAAAGGCATTGAACTTCATAATATCATTCATAGATATATGGTGTATAACACTCGACTAAATGCGATTAACGATGGCTTTCTTTTCTTTAAAAGAAACAAAACCAATGGTAGATTAGATTCAAATCTAACCTCCCTACCAAGCTTTTTGCGACCTTTTATTAAGTCAGACGAAAGGTTAATGAATATTGACATAAAGAACTCACAACCCTATTTTTTATACACGTTAATTAGAAAAAATCCAACTATTGACGAAGTAGAATTGTTACGATATATGGAATTAGTTATTGGTGGAACTTTATATGATTATCTGAAAGATGAGTATAATAATAGATTCAACAAATTTTTGGATAGAAACCAAATGAAGAAAATGTTATTCAAGATTTACTATTCAAAAACATCATCGTATTCTGCATATAAAGATTTTTATTCATCAATTTTTCCAACAATAATGCAATTCATTAATTCTGAGAATGAAGTATTTCACAATACACTTTCAGTGCGTCTTCAAACCACCGAATCTTTCGCTGTATTAGACACAATCATGCCTCTGTTGGAAGCAATAGGAATCAGACCATATACTATTCATGATAGCTTTGTATGTAAAGAATCGGAAGCGAATCAAATCATAGAAACCATAAAAAATAAATTCGTTGAACTTTTTGGTTATGCACCAGCATTACATTCAAATTACATTGACGAAATTGAAGATGATGATGATGATGAACCTTTTAATTGGTATGAGGACTTATACTTGATTGGAGAAGATTTTGAAGAAGAAGAGGTAAAACCAAGTATACCAATTATTGTTTCACTTACAAAGGAAGAACGAAATAGGATTGAAAAAGAACTAGGATTTAAAAAGACAATCTAAATAGAATTAGGGAGGAAGGAGGGGGAGGAAGGGGGTGCGGTGCGTTTATAATTTCGTTTTTTTACAATTTTTGTTTTTCAGTTACCAGCCTCAATAGAAATACTTTTTTTTTAATGTGGTCTATTTACTGCCTATAAAGGTGTTTAATTTATTTTGGTAAAATTTGATTATTATTTGAGGAGAGCCCTTTTTCTGAAAAAATATTTTTGGGTAAAAATGGTCAAAAAACGCTAAAGTTACCCGTACCGTAAGGGTATTGATTATCACGCATTTGAATCATGTATTAGGCTTGAAAAGGGCTAAAACACTATTTTAATTGATGCTTTAAACAAATTCATCCCCTATTTACAGGAATTATTTTAAAGTAAGAATATTCGTAATTAATTTACTGGCAATTTTAAGAATAAAAATCCATAAAATTTCTATATTTTTGCCCATTAACAGCAATTAAAAACATACTAAATGAATAGCAAGCTTAAAGTCGTTGAATTATTTGCTGGGGTTGGTGGTTTTAGACTTGGACTAGAAGGTTGGAATAAAAAATCTTCGTCTTCTGGTTACAAAAAGAAATTTGAATCTAAGTACGAAGTTGTATGGAGTAACCAATGGGAGCCTTCAACCAAAGTTCAACATGCCTCAATGGTTTATGAAAAACGATGGGGAAGTAATAATCATAGCAATATTGATATTGCATCAGTAGAAGTTTCAGAAATTCCAGACCATGATTTATTATGTGGTGGTTTTCCCTGTCAAGATTATTCTGTTGCAACAACATTAAGAAATTCAAAAGGTTTAATTGGAAAGAAAGGTGTTTTATGGTGGTCAATCCATAAAATTTTGGTTGAAAAAAAGAAAAAACCAAATTATTTATTTCTCGAAAATGTTGATAGACTTTTAATTTCTCCTTCTGGACAAAGAGGGAGGGATTTTGCTATAATACTCCAAAGTTTAAATGAATTAGGTTATGCTGTTGAATGGAGAGTTATAAACGCTGCCGAATATGGTATGCCACAAAGAAGAAGAAGGGTTTTTATTCTAGCATATCATAAAACTTCAAATGTTTTTAATCATATAAAAAATACAACCAATTTGGATTGGATTGAAAAAGAAGGTGTCCTTGCATCAGCTTTTCCAATCGACATTGATAAATCCATAAGTAGCTTTACTCTTAATGATGATATTGTTGATATTTCTTCAAATTTCAATAAAGGGGGTAATAAAAATGCATTTGAAAATACTGGAATTATGATTGATGGCGAGGTTATTACTTTAAAGTCTAAACCAAGTTATGATGGCAAATTCACTTTATTAAGAGATGTAATTTTAACCGAAGAAGTTGAAAAAGAATATTACATAAATGGTGATGATTTAGATAAATGGAACTATCTTAAGGGAGCTAAAAGTCATTCAAAAATAAATTCACAAGGTTTTGAATATAAATATAGCGAAGGAAGTATGGTTTTCCCAGACCCATTGGATAAATCTTCCAGAACAATTATCACAGGTGAGGGAGGAAAGTCGCCTTCACGATTTAAACATGTTATTAGTACCTCAAATGGGCTAAGAAGGCTGACACCAATTGAACTTGAACGACTAAATATGTTTCCAGATAATCACACCGATTTTGAAGGAATTACCGATACTAAAAGAGCTTTTTTCATGGGTAATGCTTTAGTAGTTGGAGTAATAGAAAAAATATCAATTTCACTTCAAAAATTCATTTATGGAGAAGTTTAGTAGTGTTAAAGATTTAGAAAAATTTTATAAAAAATTTGAAAATAAATCACTGAGAGTTCTTTTAGACTATGTTAATCAAATATACCCTAACATAACCATTACTCTGAATAAAGGTATAGCTGGACAAATATTGGAGGCAGTTATTGGTAATGCTCCGAACTCTAGTCCAAATCCAGATGTTAAAGATATAGATGTTGAATTGAAAGTTTTGCCTTTAAGGAAGATTAGCAATAAGATACAACCAAAAGAGAGGTCTAAGATAAAATCTTTAAATTATAACAAGATTGTAAAAGAAGATTGGGAGACATCTGAAGTTAGGTCAAAAATGCAAAAAATACTTTTTTTGCTATATGAACATCCTACTGGTAAAACATTTGAGGATTGGGAAGAATTTATATTTAAAGGCACACTTCTTTATGAAATTGCAAATGAGAATGAAGAGATTGTGCAAAATGATTGGCAACAAATCAAAAATAAAGTTGCATCAGAACAAGCAGATACTATTTCAGAAGGTCATAGTAAAGTTTTGGGTGCTTGTACCTCTGGTACTGGTAAACTAATTCCTTATGGGAATGGTAAAACAGCAAAACAAAGAAGCTATAGTTTAAAGCACAATTATCTAAAAGTCTTTTATGAGGAAAAGGTAGGGAAACAAAAATTCGTTACCTTGGAATTAAAAGAAGATATTGAACCTCAAGATTTTGTATTGAATCAATTTAATCTTAATCTAAAAGGACGAAATTTAAAAAATTTAGTTGATAAGTATCAAGTCAAATTTTCTATCCAAGCAAAATCATCATTTAGTCTATTAATTAATAGAATTTTAAAAGTTGATGACAAAACTAAAATTAGGGATTTAGAAGAAAATGGGATTGCTATAAAAACCATCCCTGTAAGTCCAAAAAACAAGCCATGGGAAGCTATGTCTTTTCCTAAATTTAGTTTAGTTGATTTAATTGAAGAGGAGTGGGAAAGTGATGAGAATGAAGCTGAATTTAAAAAAATCATAACTCAAGGCTTTATTTTTATCCCAATAATCAAAGAAAAAGAGAAATACATAGATAAAGGCGAAATCAAAGAAAGATATAAGGATTGGACTACATGGCAAATTGGAACTCCAATATATTGGAAAGCATCGGATGAAGTAGTCTCAATTATTAAACAAGAATGGGAAAAGGCGAAAGAAATTGTAAAACAAGGTGTTTACGTTGAAAATGTCAAGTTTGGCTCTGGTTATAGACAAGAAAATAATTTATTAAAATCTAGCAATACTAAAGTAATTCATATCCGACCTCATGCAAATGATTCAAAAGATATTGATGTGCCTTATTATGAATACACAAAAAATAAAGTAGGTATTTCATGGCAAAGTTTTTGGTTGAATAAGAGTTTTATTGAAAGTATTATTAATCTCAAAAAATAAAAAATTTATTCATTCTTATTGAGAAAGTCATATCTCTTCATAAATATTGATGTCAATCTTTATTTTATTGGTATAGTTTGATTTCCATTGAGTTCTGTCTATCAATTTATTTGAAATTATATATGTAAGAAATCGAACCCAATCTTCTTGGTAAACATAATCATCGTGAACTTCGTCATAATGGCAATATTTAGTATTTGTTTCAAATGGGTCAATTTGACTTTCTTCTTTTGTTGGTCTTACAGAAAAAATATAAAACAAGCATTTGTGGTCGAAATGATTAATCTTTATATCAATATTTGAATTAACTGAATTTAAAACATCTCCAGGTTTCAATTTACCAGGATTAATTACTTCTTTAGAGATTACTTTGTCTTTTATTATCGCAGTAATTTTACTATAGTTCTCTTTATCTTCTTCAGAAATAGAATTCCAATTTACAAATTCAACTGCTAAATCATTTCTGTTAGTATTTGCTATTTTTGGGACTTGAATTAACTTAACACTATATTCTTGAGAATGAAAAGTATCATCAGTCAGACTATCCCTATATTTATCAATGAATTCTTTAAGTTCCTTTACTTCTTTTGAAAGTAAGGTTTTGCTGGCTAAATTTTGTTTTATATTTCTAATCCTTGAAAATTGTAGTGAAAAAGCAAGACTTTCATTTAATGCATAATCCTCGCCAAAAAATTCAATTAATTTATTTTCATAGTTAAATAGAATTGATTGACACTCACCAAAAATAACAATTCCTATTTCATCCTTTTCGATATGACGATGTTCTATTTTATTTCTTAATCTTATAAAAAAAAACAAATTAGCTTTTTGTGCATCAGATAATTTTCCGAATTTTTGGATACAAGTCTTTAATTCCCAAGCTTTCTTTTCTCCATCAATAATTTCATATCTACCATTTTTATTTTTGTGATAAAATTTGTCTCCAATAGTATGATGAAAATAGGCTTGAAATAATTTTGTCCAAGCCATAATCATATGAGTAATAAAGCTTTCTACTCTAAAAGGAGCTCTTGGTTTATTATAAATTTCAACAGCTAATAATGCACATTCTATTGAGTTTTCTAGAATTGTTTTCGTTTTGCCCTTTCTTAATTGCATATATTAAAAATTATGAATCAAAAGTTATTTTTATGCAACAATCAACATGATTATTGCTGTTTTTATAAAACACACGACCTCCGTTTTCATAAACTTTTATTACGAATCCATTCCATCGGTTACTTTCTCCATCAGAAATTATTAAAGCAGCCTTTATTAAGTTCATTTCTTTTGGAGTATTTATCATTGGATTCAACTCTACAAAATTATCATAGTCGTTATTTACTGTTCCAACAGATATCTGATTGTAATTGAGAATAAACTCTTCTCTTTTAGATATTATTTCATTCAAATTTTGTTCTGTAAGGTCTTGAAATTTTTTCATAAGAAATTTAGGATTTATTTTAACATATCAAAATTAGATTAAAATAAATTAAGTACACTTATTAAGTGCAAAAATGTATTAAAATGCAATGTTTTGTTTACTTTTTAAAAATTAACTATCTGATTATCAATGCGTAAATTTTCAATTTCCACACTCATAATCAGGTGGTCCCTGGTTCGAGCCCAGGTGGGACCACAAGTAAAAAAG
>ERZ650308.281-NODE-281-length-27024-cov-9.508843_pt1 | contig 27024 bp, 23 predicted proteins | sample MGYA00376244_ERZ650308 | MGnify/ENA primary metagenome ERZ650308 (study PRJEB26733, sample SAMN07839295) | wastewater metagenome | biome: small river; feature: stream; material: water | place: USA: North Carolina | collected 2016-04-26 ... | reverse complement strand
TACGGGATGCAAAATAAACGGATTTTTCAGGAAAAATAAAACTTAATTTTTCATAAGTGGCGATTGCTTTCTTCAAATTCCCTTGTTTTTCCCATATTTCAGCCATGGATTCGGTCAAAATATCGGCTGGAACATTGGCTTTTTCGGCAATTTGGGCAATCATTTGCTCCTGATCTGCGCCAATGGCGCTTATTTGTTCGTTTTGAGGTGAGCCATCCTTGTTTTTAATCACTTTTAGCCATGCAGTGAAACTTCTAAGCTGTTGGGTGAATTTGTCTTGAGGGACCTTAGAAAGGTCTATTTCGATGCCTTGTGCAGCAAAATAGTCTTTTTGTAGGCTTGGACTGGTCTCTTTTTCATAGTCTAATGCAGCAGTCTCGTCTAAATCTTCGTTGAATTGAGCCACTTGCTCTGTCAATAAGCTATTTAATTTAGCATCTGCTGGTGCATTTGCCTCATTTTGAGCAGCCTGATTCATTAAGCAATGAACATGTAGACTAGAAGGGAAAAATGCTGTTGTTTTACACAATTGTGCCTCCAAAGCTGGAGAAGCAGTCATTTGGTATTTTTTTGCCAATAACAATTGAAGCGTTGGCGCATAGGGATGCTCCTGTACGAAATTTTCTAAGGTATCTGTATCTATGGCTTCTAAAGAAGCATGTCCAGTCCATTGTTGGACGATATCGTTGATCATGAATGCACTCATACTTTACCAGTTTGAAAAAATTTGATTAAAAATATCATCCGTAATGCTTCTAACTATTTCATCCATTAATTGACTTTCGGCTTGATTTAAAGTAAGATTGGCAGAGAAGTCAAAATTACGAGATACATCAAATTCAAGTTCTTTATTCTCCAAAGTCTTTTTCAAAACAACATGAACAGTCACTGTAAGCCTATTGCTAGCAGCTTCTTTACCGCTTACACCCACAGTTTGCGATGGGTCGTAATTGGTGATGGTCGCGAAAATTTGATAGTGTGCGTCGTCACTATTGGTACGAGTTAGTTTAGTTTGACCTATAATTTTTTGTTGAATTTTATCTGTCAACATAGGAGCCAACTGGGGATTGACATATCTAGCTCTATTGTCAATAAATCCAATTTTCACCGTCTTTACATTGTCTGGTATCATCGCATCCTTGAAACTATACACACCACATGAAGTCAATAGGATAGATAGTAGGAAGCAGCTGATGAAATTCAAATTATTCTTCAATGTCGTATTCTTTAATTTTTCTGTACAATGTTCTTTCACTAATTCCTAAGTCGGTAGATGCATCTTTACGACGACCTCTATGTTTTTTAAGTGCCTTTAAAATTAGTTCTTTTTCCTTATCCATGATATTTAATGACTCTTCTATCTCATAATGATTTTGTAGGTCATTGTCCAAAATTACCGGCTGGTGATGCGGTAATTGCATAGCAGGGGTAGGCATTGGCACAGAAGAGATGGGTGCAATACTAGTACTAATGTCTTCTTTTAATTCATTAATAAGTGCTTCTTTAGTAAAGTGTGCAGCTTGTCCAGACAAACTTGGATTTTGTAAAATCTCTAAGAACATTTTCTTTAACTCATTGACATCTTTTTTCATGTCAAAAAAGAGTTTGTACAAAATCTCACGTTCGTTGGCGAATTCACCAACTGGCGTATTGCCAGTTAGCATAGGCATATTGTGCGCAGTATGTTTGGGTAAAAATTCATTCAATTGCACTGCATTGATATGGTCGTTTTTACTCAATACTGAAATCTGTTCCGCAATGTTTTTTAATTCACGCACATTACCTGGCCAACTATATTCAGTTAACAATCCTCTTGCTTCTTCGTCTAAATAAATAGGCTTGGTCTTATACTTTTCAGCAAAGTCCACAACGAATTTTCTAAAGAGCAATGGAATATCTTCCTTTCGGTCTCTTAAAGAAGGTACGCGAATAGGCACCGTGTTTAATCTATAATATAAGTCTTCTCTAAATTTACCTTTTTGTGTGAATTCAATCAATTCTCTATTGGTGGCTGCAATCACACGCACATCTGTTTTTTGTACTTTCGAAGAACCTACACGAATGAATTCGCCAGTCTCTAATACACGTAACAATCTTGCTTGTGTGCCCAAAGGCATTTCACCAATTTCATCTAAGAAGATCGTTCCACCATTCACTGTTTCAAAATAACCTTTACGGCTATCCACTGCACCAGTAAAAGAACCTTTTTCATGTCCAAATAATTCCGAATCAATGGTGCCTTCTGGAATTGCACCACAGTTAACAGCAATAAATGGATTGTGTTTTCTTGCAGATAAGCTATGGATGATTTGAGAAAAAACTTCCTTACCAACACCACTTTCTCCCACAATAAGTACCGTCAAATCCGTTGCAGCAACCTGCTCTGCAGTATTTAATGCATGATTCAGTAAAGGCGTATTGCCAATGATACTGAATCTGTTTTTCAATGATTGTAAATCCATGGCATTAATTTTATTGAATGATGTCTCCTAATAATGTTCCTTTTGTAAAATTGTGAATCTTCACTTGCACATAGTCGCCCTTTTGATGATTGAAATCTCCTTTTGGAAATACCACCACTTTATTTTGACTATTGCGTCCCATCCACTCCGCTTCGTTTCTTTTACTATTGCCTTCAATTAATACTTCAAAAACGCCACCTACGTCACGTTTGTTGCTTTCATTGGATAGTGTCCATTGTACATCCACAATTTCTTGCAGTCTTCTTTTCTTAGTAGCTAAATCGATATCATCTTCATAACGTCTTGCAGCCAATGTGCCAGGACGTTCAGAGTAATAGTACATATAGCTCAAATCGTAATTGGAATATTGCATTAAGCTAATGGTTTCCTGATGATCTTCTTCTGTTTCAGTACAAAATCCTGCAATGATATCAGAAGAAATACTACAGGTAGGAATGAGTTCACGAATACGATCAATCTTAGCCATATACCATTCTCTTGTGTACGTCCTGTTCATCAATTGCAACATTCTAGAACTACCACTTTGAACAGGTAGGTGAATGTATTTGCAAATATTGTCGTATTTCACAATCGTATGCAATACTTCGTCCGTAATATCTTTTGGATGTGAAGTACTGAATCTAACGCGTAAGCTAGGGTCAATTTGTGCAACCTGTTCTAGTAGCATTGCAAAAGTGGTGGTGGCATTATTTTCGGGATTGCTCCAGTAATAGCTGTCCACATTTTGACCTAATAAAACCACTTCTTTATATCCTTTATCAAATAAGTCTCTACATTCTGCAAGAATAGAAAATGCATCCCTGCTGCGTTCACGTCCTCTTGTAAAAGGTACCACACAGAAACTACACATATTATTACATCCACGCATGATCGACACAAAAGCACTAATGCCATTGTTGTCCAAACGCACAGGTGCAATATCTCCGTATGTTTCATCTCTACTCAATAAAACATTGACTGCTTTTTGTCCAGTACCAGCATCTGCAATTAAATCGGGTAGGGTTCTATATGCATCTGGACCCACTACTAAGTCCACCAGCTTTTCTTCTTCTAATAATTGTGCTTTTAATCTTTCCGCCATACATCCCAATACGCCCACTAGTAGGCCTGGATTTGCTTGTTTTAACCTTCTAAATTCAGTCAAACGTTTACGAATGGTTAATTCTGCTTTCTCACGAATTGAGCAAGTATTGATCAAGATTAAATCTGCGATTTCTATGTTTTTTGTTCCTCCAAAGCCATTTTGTTCCAAGATGGATGCAACGACTTCGCTATCTGCGAAATTCATGGCACAGCCATAGCTCTCTACATAAAAGTGCTTTTCGAAGACCCCAGCAGTTGCTTGGCTAGCATAAGCTTCCCCTTGTCTTGTTTCGTCCTGGGTTTTATCGATTAATAAGTTGGTTTCCATGCACTTGATTTAAAGTGCAAACTTAGTCAAAATAATTTTATGTGTCAACTTGTCATACCTAATTCCTAATCAGCTGATATACAAATGATTAAATTGAAAGAAGATATATGACAATTTATTTTATATTAACCTTATAATCAATCGATTATTGAGTAGTTTGTATATTTATAAAAAATTGTACATGCTCAAAGGATTGGTTTTATTTTTTGCTGTTTTTTGTTTGAATTTGGCCTATTCACAAGACTTGGTGGTAGCTAAACTAAGATCAGAGACATCAAGGAACATCAAAAAAGATATGGACACTTCCAACTGGAATTGGAAACAAGGAGGTTTGTACAATTTAAATGTGTCTCAGAGTTCATTGAGCAATTGGGCAGCAGGGGGTGACAATTTCAATATGTCTATCAATAGCTATTTTAATTATTTCGCATACTATAAGAAAGACCGTCAAAGTTGGGACAACAATATTGATGTCAATCTTGGTTTTGTACAATCTACTTCACAAGGGGGTAGAAAAAATGATGATCGATTGGATCTTTTAAGTAAGTATGGCTATAAAATTGATACAGTAGGTAAATGGTATATTTCTGGTTTATTCAATTTTCGTTCTCAACTTTTTGATGGTTATAGTTTTAGTGGCACCAAAGCCAATTTCACTTCTTCATTGTTTGCACCAGCTTACATGATCATATCTGCGGGTTTGGATTATAAGCCTGATAATAATTTTTCATTGTTCTTTTCTCCATTAACTTCTAGAACAACCTTGGTCTTGAATAAAAAGCTCGCTAACCTGGGAAAGTATGGTGTTGATACGGGAAGGATGGTGAAGAGAGAGACGGGTTTATTCGTTACAGTGAATTACAATAAAGTCATTGCTCAAAATATCAATTATAAAGGTCGTGCAGATTTTTTCTCTAATTATTATGATAAGCCAGAGAATATCAATTTCTATATGACCAATATGTTCACGTTCAAGATCAACAAAAACTTTTCTGCAACCTATAGTTTAGACTTGATCTACGATGATAAGATTCGCATTTTTGGGCCACTCAAAAAATCTCCAGGATTACAAATGAAGAGCATCATTGGTATTGGTTATTTCAGAAGTCTTGCAGTCAAGAAAAAACTGATCCAAGCAAAGCCTATCGGCATATAACTTTAAGTGTGTGCTTTATTTTATTGGCTTTATGGGTAAGGTCTAGGTAATCATTGCTGATAATGGTTACATGTCCCATTTTTCTGCCTGGCTTAGTAGTTGTTTTGCCATATAAATGCACAAACACATTTTCCATCTTCATCACCTCGTCAAGGCCTTCATATACGACTTCGCCAGTATAACCTTCTGCGCCAATTAAGTTGACTATTGCACTCGGTAAAATAGGTGCTGGGTTACCTAATGGATAATTTAAGATAATCCTTAACAACATATCATATTGGCTACTATAGTTGGCTTCTATCGTATGGTGACCACTATTATGCACTCTTGGAGCAGTCTCATTCACAAGGATATCTCCTTTGTCGTCTACAAATAATTCAATGGCAAATAGTCCTGGGCTCTTTAAAGATTGCACCACTTTTCTGGCAATGGCTTCTGCTTTCCAAAGTTGTTTTTCTTCTATTTTAGCAGGACTTAATTGGTAGTCTAATAAATTGTATACAGGGTCGAAAACCATTTCAGCAGGTGGATAGATCACCGTTTCACCTGCGGTATTCATACCCACAATCAAAGCCAATTCTTTCACAATTTTAACTTTTTCCTCTAGTACAGCTGGTGCATTAAATCCAACTGCAATGGCTTTTTCGTCTTCAATAATTTGTACGCCTTTTCCATCATAACCACCTTCCGCTAATTTATGTACAGCAGGTAATAAGGATAGATGTTTGCGAATTTCATCGGCAGACTCAGTGATCACGAAATTAGAACTTGGAATTTCGTTGTTGGCATAAAACTGTTTTTGTGCAATTTTATTCTTGATGGTTCTAATAGCAGATGGACTGGGATATATTTTAACGCCTTCTTTTTCTAATTGTGTTAATGCGTCTACGTTGACCGCTTCAATCTCAATGGTTAAAGCATCTAGTTGTTTTCCAAATTGATAGACTGTATCATAGTCTAGAATATCGCCTTCAATAAAGTGATGACATAAATGAGCAGCAGGGCAGTTAGGGTCTTTTTCTAAGACATAGGTCGTTAGATCGTAATTTGCGGCTGCTTGTAAAAGCATTCTTCCTAATTGTCCTCCACCTAATATGCCTACCTTCATGTTATTAATTTAGATAAGGCAAATATAAGTTAGTTAGGTTATTTTTGCTAAAGAACCCTTCAATACCAATAACAATGCGTGAACCAATCATACAAGTTAAAGAGCTTACTAAGTCCTATGGTGATTTTGAGGCTGTCAAGGGCATCAGTTTCGAAGTGTATAAAGGTGAAATCTTTGGATTACTTGGCCCCAATGGCGCAGGTAAATCAACCACATTGGAAATCATTGAAACCTTAAGACAGAAATCTGGAGGGACGGTGATTGTAGATGGGATGGACTTAGATACGCATCCAGAATCGATTAAAAAAATAATCGGTGTGCAGTTGCAAACTGCTGGTTTTTATCCCAATTTAAATTTGACAGAGCTCATACATTTATTTGTTGGACTGTACCAAATGGAGATGGATCCAATGGCGCTTTTGGCTAAAGTCAATTTAGAAGATAAAGCAAAAGCGAAGTTTAAAGAACTGAGTGGTGGACAGAAACAACGTTTTTCAATTGCAACCACTTTGATCAATCAGCCTAAAATTATTTTCTTAGACGAACCAACAACTGGTCTTGATCCACAAGCAAGACGCAATCTCTGGGACTTGATTCAAGAAATTAGAGACAATGGCACCACCGTGATCATCACTACTCATTATATGGACGAGGCGGAAGTACTTTGTGATAGAGTGGCGATTATTGACAGTGGCAAAATTATTGGAATCAATGCGCCAAACCAATTGATTGATGAATTGGTAGCCACTGGTTTTGAAAAAGTAAAAGAAGTGAAGAAAGCCAATTTAGAAGATGTGTTTATTCATTTAACAGGCAAACAATTAAGAGAAGCATAAAATAAAATTATATGACAACAGATCCTAGGTACCCAATTGGGAAATACGAAGTAAAGCCTTATTCAGAAGCCACTAAAAATGAATGGATCAATGAATTAAGACATTTGCCTACAGACGTAGAAATGGCCGTCTTGAACTTAGATAAAGCACAGCTTGAAACGCCTTACAGAGAGGGTGGATGGACCGTTCAGCAATTGGTGCATCATATTGCTGATAGTCATATGAATGCTTTTGCAAGATTCAAATTAGGTTTAACAGAGGATCTGCCAACTATTAAAGCATATGATGAAAATAAATGGGTGTCGATGGCTGATGCATTGGATACGCCAATTAATTATTCAATGACTTTATTGCATGCGCTTCACGAGCGATGGGCAAATTTATTGTCAAGTTTAACAGCAGAACAATGGCAAAGAAAAATTTTCCATCCAGGTAGAAATGCAGAAGTAAGTTTATGGGATTTATTTGCAGTTTATGCATGGCATGGTAAACACCATGTTGCACATATAAAAACATTAAGAGCAAACAAAGGCTGGTAAAGGTTATTTGAATTTTGCCCTGTCCACTTCGGCTACTAAAAATACACTGCCAATCACAAGGATTAAGTCATTGTGGTTGGCTTTTTTTATGGCTTCGCTTAAAGCGATGTTCACATCTTCAAAACTTTGACCATTTAAGCCAAGCGCATTTGCTTGTTCTGCTAATTCATGTACAGCTAAAGCTCTAGGTATATGTGATTGGGTAAAATAATAATGCGCAGCAATAGGTAATAATTTAAGCACAGCTTGAATGTCTTTGTCTTTGACCATACCAGTTACAATATGCAATTGGGAATAATGTAAAGATTTAAGTTGTTCTAATAAAGCGATAATGCCGTGTTCATTATGTGCTACATCTAATATTACTCTTGGGTTGGTATGAATGCATTCCCATCTTCCCATTAAGCCCGTATTTTTTTGAACCTTCAATAATGCTTTCATCACTTTGTTGGCGGACAATTTCCAGCCCATGGTAGAAAGTAATTGTGCGGCAACTAAAACAGCCTTTAAATTTTTAGCTTGGTATTTTCCAGGCAGGTCGCATTCAATCGTAAAACTTTTAGAAAATATGGGCGCGTCTAATAAATGAATCAAAGGCTGAGTGAATTCGAATAAAGCGGTGTCCCAATTGTTCTGAAAGGATTTAAATTGAACAAAATCTTCTGCAAAATAAATGGGTGCGTTTTCTTGGGCAGCTTTATCAAGAAATACATTTTTAATCGTATCAGTTGCTTCACCAATCACGACTGGTGTTTCTTTTTTGATGATACCTGCTTTTTCCGACGCAATCGCTTCTAAGGTATTGCCCAATAAAGCCATATGATCAAATCCAATATTGGTAATAATGGAAAGCTCTGGTGTAATGATATTCGTACTGTCTAACCTTCCTCCTAATCCAGTTTCAATGATCGCGATGTCCACTTGTTCTTTTGCAAAATAATCAAAAGCCATGCCGACAGTGATTTCAAAAAAACTTGGTTCAATTTTTTCGACAAAATCTTTGATCTGATTGGTAAAATCAACCACAAATTCCTTGCTACACATTTGTCCATTGACTTTGATGCGTTCTCTAAAATCATATAAATGTGGAGAGGTATACAGGCCTGTTTTATAACCCGCTTCTTGTAGTATGGATGCCAACATATGACTAGTAGATCCTTTGCCATTGGTGCCGGCGATATGAATGGTCTTGAACTTTTTTTCTGGATGTCCTAAGTAGTTGCACAAAGCAATCGTGTTGTCTAAATTAGGTTTGATAGCTGCCGCTCCAATCCTACTAAACATAGGGAGTCTAGTGTATAAATAATCAATTGTTGCTTGATAGCTCATACTTCAGGATGGCTTATTGTACGTCGAATTTGAATTTCACGGTCACCGTTGAACTATGGTCAGAAGAATTGAAACTAATCTTAGTAAGATAGTCAATAATGGCTCTTTTATATTTAGGATCGTTCGAAGAGGAACCTCTTGAGATTTGAATAAATCTACCAACGCCACTAGGGTTTACTTCTATTTCTGCATATATCGTTGCAGGAGGTACATCTCCATTAAAAGAATAGGTTTTAGTGACTCTGCGATCGCCCTTAGTCACAAAGGGGCCGCCACTACCTGTATAAGCTTTGCCATTGATAGAGCCATTTGCAACACCTTGGTCTCCTTTTCCTCCAGCAATGCCTTGGTCTTTGACGTTGTTGTAACTGTCTTGATGATTGCCGCCAGTGCCATTGCCACCAGCATATTTACCCATTAATGCTTTAGGTTTAGCCGGAAGCGGAACTGGATTATTTTTTGTGGTCGTTTTTGCAGTACCAGCATGTATTGCTTCGTCATTTGCGTCACCAGTGACAGTATTTATTTTGGAAGCAACAGATGCAGCTGCTTTTGTCTTGGTTGTATTTTCTGCCTGCTCAGGTGCAGGCGCCTCTTTACTCATAGGAGGAATTTCACCCGCTCCAGTAGTACTATTGCCTAAATTCACTTCCATATATTCAGGAAGCGGGGGGATGACCTTGGGTGCAGGTTCCTGCCATTTTAATACAAAAAAGATCAGTGAAAGTGCAAGACAGATGAGTCCGGTATAGACACCAGCTTTAATATTCTTTGCTTGTTCAAAACTTAATTGCATAGTTTAAAATTAATGCAAAAAAACGTCATAACCCAATCTTAACAAAGTGGCAACTATAACAAATAAGAAGATCTTACGTATAAATTGATTTCCCTTTTTTAAAGCCATTCTAGACCCAAATATGCCACCGATTGCATTGCAAATAGACATTGGGATGGCAACTGGCCATAGTATTACCCCTTTACTAATAAACAAGATCAAAGACCCAAGGTTCGTCGAAAGGTTGACAATTTTTGCATGTGCACTGGCATTCATAAAATCATATCCCAAAATGGCTATAAATGCCAATACAAATAAACTTCCGCCACCAGGGCCTATAAATCCATCGTAGAACCCAATGATGAGGCAGATTAGAACGCCCTTAAGCATTGGTAATTTAATTTGATCTTTCTGTACAACTTGCCCAAAGTCTTTCTTGGTAAAAGTATAAACGGCCATCGCTAATAAAACAAAAAAGATCACCGGCTTCATAAATTGATTGCTCATTCTAGTCAATAAAAGTGAACCAGAAAAAGCAGCCGTGAATGCAATGGATGTAAAAATTAAGATTCTAAGAATGGGAATCTTAACTCTTTTTAAATATTGATAGGTGGCAAAACAAGTGCCAAAAAATGAAGGCACTTTGAGTGTGCCAATTACGTTGGATACTGCCTGCGTTGGCATCAGGATAAGTCCTGCAGGTACTTGTATCAAACCGCCTCCACCAACAACTGCATCTACATAACCTGCTAAAAAAGCAATCAAACAAAGTAGAATGAAGGTACTAATGTCCATGTTTAATTTTTGAAGGCCAGGTATTGATCACAATCCCAGAGATAATAATCACACCACTAATGATTTGAAAAATAGTAAACTGTTCGTTGAGTATAAATAATGCTTCAATAGAACTTAGAAATGGAATCAATGTTCCAAACAAAGCAGTCTTTGCAGCACCAAGACGATGAATCGCCATATTCCATAATAAGTAAGCAATGGTTGAGTTACCAATGCCAATGTATAAAACAACAATTAATAATTCTTTACTAAAATGCACGGGTTGTACATAATTCATTTCATAAATCGCAAAAGGGCAAAGTAATAAAGTGCCAATAGCGAAAAGCACTAATAGAAAACTGTTATTGGAAATGCCAATTGGTTTTTTACGCACAAAAACATTGTAAGTGCCAAAACAGCATCCTGCGCCAATCATCCACAAATCACCTGTGGCAAATTTAAAATGCAATAAAGTATTCAAGTCTCCCTTACTTAAAAGCACAATGATGCCAATGATGCCTAACACAATCCCAGCAATACTTTTCCAATGCAATTTTTCTTGTACCACCCAAGCAGCCAGTAAGGTTGCAACAATAGGGTGGATGATGGATCCGTATAAAGCCATATTGATCGCAGTAGTAGAATGACCTGCTTGATAGATCATGGTATTGTATACCGCCACACCCACCAAAGCCATCCAAAAAAAGTAACTCAAATTGTCTTTGAACAATTGCTTTTCTTTTTTGAAATTTTTGAGTGCAAATGGCAACATCGTGATAGTAGCAATGGACCATCTAAAAAAGGCAAGACTGATTGGGCCTGCTAATTGAATAGAATACCTAGAAGCAATAAAATTGCCCGACCAAATTATACATGCAATGATGGCTAAGATGGTTCCAATCTGGACTTGTTTGTTATAATGTCTTTTCAAAATTCAGTTTTCAGTTTCACAATTTCTACTACACGTTTTCTTGAATTAATGGTGCGCAAATTCAGTATTATAATCTCCTTTGATACGCTCAATTGGAGGATTGTAATAACCAAATTTCAAATCAGGGAATTCTTCTCTGATTAATTCCATCATTTGTTTAACACCCATGATTTCGCCTGGTTCAGTCACACCAATTTTTCCAAGATACCAATCAGGATCAATATTGAAATTTCTCCATTGAATCATTTTCAAACCGGTTTCCTTAATTAATTTTCTTAGGGCTTCATATTCAGCAACGGTATCTGTCATACCAGGGAAAACAAAATAATTGATGCTTGTCCATTTACCTGCGGCAGACATCACTTTTAAACTCTCAATAATATCTTCGAAAGTATAATTGTTCGGTCTATAATAAGCATTGTAGATTTCAGGTCTTGCAGAGTTGGTACTGACTCTTAAGCTATCTAAACCAACCGCAGCCAATGCAGCCACCGCTTTTGGATTAGAGCCATTGGAATTAATATTGATACTGCCTTTGTCTGTATGTTTTCTGATTTCTATAATGGCTTCTTTGATAGTCTCCCACATTAACAAGGGTTCACCTTCACAACCTTGTCCAAAACTCACAATAGGAAAAGGAGCAGACATTAAATGCGGCACAGTATATTCCACTACTTCGGCAGCAGTTGGTTTAAAGGATAGTCGATCTTGGTTGGACACAATTTCTTCCTCAATGGGTTGGAAAGAAATACAGCCAATACAATTCGCATTACAAGCAGGGGAAATAGGAATAGGACATTCCCATCTACCCATCGCAAAATTTCTTGCAGCAGGACAATGGTAAGTCATGCAACAGTTTTGCATTAAATGTTGCACCAATCTATTTTCACTGTAAGTTTTTAATAAATGGTCTGCACCAAATTCAATCGTTTCTTGATCATAGCCCTCGCAGTCTTGACGAATATCTTGCTCAATTCTTACTGCTGGCACATAGTTTACACCATCTAACCAACCGACTGCTGTATAACAAAATAGGGGTAACAAAGGTGCTTCTGGCAAAGATTCATAAGCAGCAATATACAATCCAGTATGTGCTGGAGGAATGAAGGCTGCCACAGCCCATCCTTTTTCACAAAGACGCATTTCGCCTGTTTCTACATCGATGCCAATACCTCTTCTGCCAGGTAGTTCGTATAAGCTACCACCTTCAGGTAAAGGGATCCAATCTTCTTCTGGGATAGGATAGGCGTCCCATCCAGCTCGTCCAACAACATATAAAGTTTCGTCTTCAAATATATTGCCTTCGCCGTCTGAGTAAAGTAAATAAGGGGATTCTGTTAATGCCATAATTAGTTTGTTTTAGCTAAATGCTCCGCGCAAAAAGCATTGAATTCGTTTTTGATAGATTCAGTCACTGGTTCATTGATCTGCTTTTGAATCAATTTATTGTTCTTAAAATCTACTGTAATATAATCGTCTTTAATCAGCATATTGTTGATGGATGCCCAAGGATAAAACTTTTTAGGAAAGGTATTGATCAAGATGCCTGCAGGGTCAACTGCAATTTCATAAGGGAACTTTACTTGACGCTCAAAAAGCGCTGCAATCAAAAATACGCCAGAAATTAACAAAGCGTTAGGAAGTAAGAACCATCCCCAAGACGCAAATAACAAGCCAAGTCTGTAATAGGGAGCACCGCCTTTGATCTTTTGGTACACGCAAAAAATCCACCAACTAGCCACCGAAGTCATAATAGCAATCAATAAGGCTGGCTTAGGGTAAAGACCGGCATAAAGTGCGTAAGACAGGGCCAATAAGGTAATCAAAAGCATAAACTGGCTAATTCGGTCTACGTTCTTAAAGTCGGGGCTTTTGCAAACAATGATATAGTCAAAAAGGCGCATAATTGGAGTTTATGAGATACGTAAAATTTGATGCAATTTAAGGCCATTTGGTTAACTTTGCGGTATGAAGAAAACACATCTTATTTTATTGGTCTTAATTGCCGCTGCCATTGTAGTGTTAATAAGCTATACAGGCGATTTAAGTAGCTATGAAACAGTCGCTTCTGCAAAGCAAAAAGAGGGTAAATATGTGAATTTGATCGTGAAAATGGACAAATCTGTCCCAGTTCAATACGATCCTGTAAAAGACCCTAACTTATTAAAATTTAATGTGGAAGACAGTTTGGGTGGCAAAATTGCGGTGGTTTATCGTAATGCCATGCCAACAGATATGGAGAAATCAGAGCGTTTGGTTTTGAAAGGGCGCGTACAAGGAGATGCATTTGAATGTAGCTCTATTGTGATGAAATGTCCTTCTAAATACAAGGACAATCCAAATGCGATGAAAGAACAACCGGTAACCATTACCAACTAATCAACACTACAACATGCAGCCAACACAATTTATCGGGGAACATTTGTTACCTGGACAAATAGGTTATTTTTTATCGATACTTTCTTTTGTAGCATCATTGATTGCTACATTTTCATTCGCTAAAGCATTTTATGCAAAAGAATTAGTGGTAGAAGCAAGTTGGAAGAAATTAGCAAGAACTGCATTTGTAATTGAGGCATTGACCGTGATTGGAAGTTTTGTGGTCTTGTTTTATGTGATCTACAATCATTTATTCGAGTATAAATATGCTTATACGCACAGCGATAAAAATTTACCATTCGAATATTTATTGAGTTGTTTTTGGGAAGGCCAAGAAGGTAGCTTTTTGTTGTGGAGTTTTTGGCATGCTATTTTAGGTTTGATATTAATTAAAAAAGCAAAAGCACAGGAAGCAGGGGTGATGATGGTGATAAGCTTTGCACAAGTCATGCTAGCTACCATGGTGATTGGTGTGTATGTGTTGGATTATAAAATTGGTTCTAGTCCTTTCATTTTATTAAGACATGAAATGAACTGGCCTATTTTATCTAGACCAGATTATGTGAACTTATTAAAAGACGGAACAGGATTAAATACATTATTACAGAACTACTGGATGGTGATTCATCCACCAATTTTGTTTTTAGGATTTGCAACAACGATCGTTCCTTTCGCTTACGCTGTTGCGGGCATGTTAAAGAAAGACCATGAGTGGGTGAAGCCAGCTTTGCCATGGGCTAATTTTTCTGCAGGTGTTTTAGGATTGGGTATCATGATGGGTGCTGCATGGGCTTATGAGAGTTTAACATTTGGGGGATATTGGGCATGGGATCCAGTAGAAAATGCATCCCTTGTGCCTTGGTTGACCTTGGTTGCAGGTATCCATACTGCAATGATTTATAAAAAAACGGGTGCAAGTTTAAAAGCCACTTATTTATTTATTGGAATCAGTTTCTTATTGATTGTTTATTCTACTTTCTTAACTAGAAGTGGCATTTTGGGAGACACATCTGTGCATGCATTTACCGACTTGGGCATGAATGGGCAGTTGTTATTTTTCTTATTCATTTTTGTAGTTCCTTTCTTTGTCTTGTATTTTGTTCGTTACAAAACGATGCAAGAACCGATTAAGGAAGATGCAATTGATAGCAGAGAGTTTTGGATGTTGATAGGTTCATTGGTATTGGTTCTTTCTGCAGTTGTGATTATTCTTAAAACATCTACTCCTGTAATTAATAAAATTTTCGGCTCACAAATAGCGCCACCAGAAGATCCGGAATTTGCACACAATCAAGTGCAAATTTTTGTAGCAATCATCATTGGTACTTTAACTGCGATTGGACAGTTTCTGAAATTCAAGACTACGCCAATGGCTTATTTTAAAAAGCAACTCATTTGGCCTCTCATTATAACTGCAGTTATTAGTACAATTATTTTTGTTTTTGTTGGCGTAGCTTACGACGACAAAGGTGCAGGATTCTTAGGAGCAATTTATATTGCTATTGTCGCTTCTGTTTTTGGAATCGTAGGTAATATCAGTTATTGGTCTGTAGTGTTAAAAGGGAAATTAAAATCAGCAAGTGCTTCTGTTGGGCATATAGGTTTTGGTTTGGTCTTGGCTGGTATTTTTATTTCTTCAGCAAATAAAACAACACTAAGCTACAATACAACAGGAATAAGCCCTTTAAGAGTTGACTCCACACAGAAGAAAAGTCCTGTGGGAGATCCAAGAGAGAACCTAACTTTATTTGAAACGATTGAAACTGATATGGGTAAGTACAGTGTGACTTACTTAAGAGATACGTTTGACGACCTAGGTAAAAGGTTTTTTGAATTGGGCTTTAAAGAAAAGAAAACGGGTGAGACATTCAAACTTTATCCTGATGTATTAAAGAACAATAAAGGCATGGAAGGATTTTCTGCCAATCCAGCTTCTAAGCATTATTTACATAAAGACATTTTTGTCTACGTGACTTCTTTCCAAGACCATACAGAGGAAGACACCACTCGTTTTACGCCAACTAAGATGGCTGTTGGAGATTCTATTTTTTATAGCAATGGTTATATTAAACTAGAAAAAGTAAATGTGAATCCTCCTGGAGATCGACCAGCTGGAGTGAACGAATTAAGATTACAATTAAATGTAGTTTCCAAAGAAGGATTAAAATATGTAGCTGAGCCAGGTATATTATTAGAAGGATTGAACCTGACTGCAAAATTAGATACAGTAAAAGCACAGAATTTGGTGCTGAGTTTTAATAAAGTAGTAGACCAAGAAAAAGGCATTTTAGAGATTGGGGTGAAGGAGTCTAAATCCTTGACCAACTTAATTACTTTAAAAGTATACGAATTCCCATGGATCAACTTATTATGGTTGGGTGTCATAGTTACCACCATAGGATTTATGATGGGGGCCTATTATCGTTTCAAAAAATAGGGTTACTTTTTGTATATTAGGGTATCAAATTATATGAGAAGCATCTATTTCATACTCTTCTGTTTATTGACAACAAGCTTGCCAAAGCAGCTTTTTGCCCAAACTGGTCAGTATGATACTTTAAGAGTAGAAGCTTTTATCACGCCAGAGGGCGATACCATTCCGCAATCATGGTTGCCTACCGTACAAGTTGCTGCGATCCAAACCAGGGCATTAAGAAACTATTGGAACAATTGGACTAGACTGCGCAATGCGGTGTATGTGACTTATCCATATGCTAGAACAGCTAGTAAAGTGATACAGTCCGTGAATGCTCAATTGGCCAATGTGCAGGATGAAAAATTAAGAAAGCAGATCATTAAGTCAAGAGAGAAGGAATTGAAAAGAGACTTTGCAGACAAGGTGACCAATTTGTCGGTATACCAGGGCAAGGTATTGATGAAATTAATCAACAGAGAAACTGGGAACAACTGTTATCAGCTAGTCAAAGAATATAAGGGAGGATTCAATGCCGGTATTTGGCAGACAGTTGCTTTTGTTTTTGGTAGTAGTTTAAAGCAACCTTATAATCCCAATGGAGAAGACCAAGAAATAGAAAAATTGGTCGTTGAAGTGCAAAAAATATACGGCGCCAAGGGCTAAGTAGCCCGGTTAAATTGGGGTAGGTTTTTGGGGCAGGTTTTTGTACCTTTACCTGAATAGATACTATCTTATGAGCGACGAAAAAAGTTTAAATTTTATTGAAGAAATCATTTCCCAAGATCTTGCAGCGGGAAAGTATAAAAGTATATTGACTAGGTTCCCGCCAGAGCCAAATGGTTATTTACATATTGGCCATGCAAAAAGCATTAGCTTAAATTTTGGCTTGGCTGAAAAATTTGGTGGTGCAACCAATTTAAGATTCGATGATACCAACCCAGTAACAGAAGATACTGAATATGTTGATAGCATTAAAGCCGATCTAAAATGGCTGGGTTTTAATTGGATCAAAGAATGTTATGCATCTGATTATTTTGATCAATTGTATGCATTTGCAGTTCAACTCATTGAAAAAGGATTGGCGTATGTAGACGATAGTACTGCAGAGGAAATCGCACAACAAAAAGGTACACCAACTGTTCCAGGTACAGGCAATGCATTTAGAAATAGAAGCATCCAAGAAAATTTGGAATTGTTTGCTGCAATGAAGGCAGGTCAATACAACGACGGAGAAAAAGTGTTACGTGCTAAAATTGATTTAGCAAGTCCCAATATGCATATGCGTGATCCGCTTTTGTATAGAATTAAAAAAGCACATCACCACCGTACAGGCGACAAATGGTGCATTTACCCAATGTATGATTTCGCGCATGGACAAAGTGATTCAATCGAAAATATTACCCATTCAATTTGTACGCTTGAGTTTATTCCACACAGAGCATTGTATGATTGGTGTATCGAACAATTAGGTATTTTTCCATCTAAGCAATATGAATTTGCACGTTTGAATATGACATACACAGTCATGAGTAAACGTAAATTATTACAATTGGTCAATGACCAACACGTGGAAGGCTGGGATGATCCAAGAATGCCAACAATTAGTGGTATGCGCAGAAGAGGGTATACTGCAGAAAGTATTAGAGATTTTTGTGAGCGCATTGGTATTGCAAAAAGAGAGAACTATATTGACCTAAGTTTATTGGAGTTCTGTGTGAGAGAACACTTAAATAAAATTGCACAAAGAAGAATGGTGGTAACAGATCCAATTAAATTGGTGATTACCAACTATGAGCAAGAAGAAGAAATTTTACATTCAGAGAACAATCCAGAAGATCCAAATGGGGGTACAAGACCTGTGCCATTCAGTAAAGAATTGTGGATTCAGGCCGATGATTTCATGGAAGAGCCTACTAAAAAATATTTTAGATTAGGGCCAGGTTTGTCTGTTCGATTAAAGAGTGCTTATATCATCGAATGTGAAGGTTTTGATAAAGACGCGAATGGCAAAGTCACTACAGTCTATGCAAAATATTTCCCTAATTCTAAATCAGGGGCAGATACTTCAGGTATTCACGTAAAAGGCACTTTGCATTGGGTTAGCGCTAAACACGCAATTCCTGTAGAATTAAATGAGTATGATCGTTTATTCAATGTAGAAGATCCAAGTAATGCAGAAGGTGATTTTAAATCTTATATCAATCCGCATTCATTGCATAGAGTGACCACTGCTTGGGGTGAACCTGCATTATTAAATGATGCATTAGAAGCTCGTTTTCAGTTTTTAAGAAAAGGTTATTTCTATCAGGATACTACAAGCACAAATGAAAAGTTGGTTTTCAATAGAACGGTAACCCTTAAAGATACTTGGGCTAAAGAACAAAAGAAATAATTTAACTGATCTGTATGCTACTTAGCTTGGAACAATTTAAAAGCCATTGGGCGAATACTTTTCCAGGTAGATCGATCCACAACACGCATTTTTTGATTGCAGTAAGTGGAGGGGTAGATAGTATTGTACTCGCAGCAATCATGCAGCAGATGGGTGCGAGTTGTACGATTGCGCATGCCAATTTTCAATTAAGAGGTGAAGAGAGTATGAGGGATGAAGCTTTTGTTACGCAATTTGCTTCCAAAATGGGTATGCCATTGTGCACCAAACGTTTTGACACTTTAGCTTTTGCTGACCAATATAAAATGGGTATACAGCAAGCTGCAAGAGACATACGTTATGCTTGGTTTGAAACCTTAGTAAAAGAATTAAATTCAACTGCTTACGCTAAAATTGTCTTGTTAACAGCACACCATGCAGATGACCAGGTAGAGACGGTGTTGATGCAATTCTTTAGAGGCACAAGCTTGCATGGTCTCACAGGGATCCCTGCTATCAGAACCCACCAACAAGACCAATTCGCGCCAGATCATATTGATTTAATTAGACCATTATTGCCATTTAGTAAAGCCAGCATTAAGGCTTTTGCAAAATTGAATGAATTAGATTATGTAGAAGATAGTTCGAACGAAAAGAATGATTATACAAGGAATTTAATTCGCAATCAATTGATCCCACAAATGGAAACCATCTATCCAAATGTGAGTCAACAGGTTTTAGATACCATTACTAGATTGCAAGAAGCAGATGCCATTGTCAATTCGACGGTGACCCAATTTTGGAAAAAAAATATCAGTTTCCCTAAAGGCATCCCAACGATTGAATTGGCAAAATGGAATAGCTTAAAAGGCAATGCTACTTATATATGGGGCTTGGTGCAAGCATATGGATTCAAGTCCACTCAGTTGGCCGAGATCCATAAAATTGCAGCTGCCAATAAGGGCGCATATATTGCATCAGCAACACATCGATTGATTAAATGGGATCAAGTGCTTCAAATTGTGCCTAATCAAGAAGATAAAGTATATGAGACCATCGAGCAAACGCAAACTTTATTAGAAACGACATTTGGGAAATTCCAATTGGAATGGGTTGACAATATGCAAGGTCTACAAGTGGATACCAGTGCTACTGTAGCTTATTTAGATGCAGAGCAATTAAGTTGGCCACTATTAAATAGGTCATGGGTAGCCACAGATTATTTTTATCCTTTGGGGATGCGTAAGAAAAAGAAACTCAATCATTTTTTAGGGAGCCAAAAGTTAAGCCCAGCCATTAAAGCAAGAACAACTGTGCTTTGTGCTGATAGTAAAATTGCATGGGTGGTAGGTCAAAGAATAGATGACCGTTTTAAAATTACACCGCATACAAAACAAGTGGTAAAAATTACATTCCTAAGTAAAGCCTAATCTGCTCTATAAAGCTTGCAACTACATTGAACTGCGCTATAAAGTAAGCAGCGACAATTAAGAAGACTACGCCATATAAAGAACCCCATAAATGCGCGCTATGGTTAATACCACCATGTCCTTGTTTTGCTAAATACGCTGTGATGCCTAAGTAGATAGGGCCAAAGATAAATCCAGGAATAATAGGAGGGATAATGAAAAAGCCAATTTGAATAGTAGGCATTAAGAAAATCCCAGCAAATACGATGGCAGATACAGCACCAGAAGCGCCTAGGCTATTGTAATTGTACCTGTCTTTTTGCTGCAGATAAGTTGGAATCAAACACACTACCAAGGCCGACAAATACAATAACAAATAAAGCATCCTGCCATTGTTACCAAATAGCATATGAAAATATTGCTCTACATAATCTCCAAACATATAAAAAGAGAACATATTGAATGCAAGATGCATAAAATCGGCATGTATAAAACCTGAGCTAATAAAACGATACCATTCGTTATATCTACCAACTGTATGTGGGTGGAAAATCAATTTGTCCATAACTTCTGCATTGTAAAATGCAAGAATGGAAACTATGACAGTGACAATGGTGATGGTTAAAGTAATGCTCATTATTCGTGGTGGTATTTTTCGTTGGCTAAGATACTACAAGCTCGGTAGATTTGTTCTGCTAGAATTAATCTTACTAGCATATGCGGGAAAACGAGTTCAGATATGCTCCAAGTGAAGTTCGCACGTTTTTGAATGCTTTCGTCCACTCCATAGGCGCCTCCAATTAAAAAAATGATTTTCTGTGCACTTTGGTTGGCTTTTTGTTGAATCAAATTCGCCAGTCCAGGGGAGCTCAACATTTTACCTTTCTCATCTAACAGTATCAATACATCTGTTGCAGCTACTGCTTTAAGAATACTTGCTGCTTCTGCTTTTTTAATTTGAGTTGGCTCAGTTAATTTGGATGGGGTGATCAATTGCCAGTCAATAGGGTAGTAGTGACCAATCCTTTTAGTGAACTGATCTACGCCTTCTTTAATATAGGATTCGTTGGCTTTGCCAACGGAATAGATGGAGATTTTCATTCTATTTAAAATAAATTTTAATCATTTCATAAACATTCTTGCTTGTAGAATCTATTGGATTTTTTCCCACAACACTTTTGAACGACCGTTACCATCGTTTATTACATTCAAATTTCCGGATCCTGATTGTGTCCAAGAAGACAATTTGTATGTTTCTGCAGCTGTTGTTGTAACAATGCTAACCTGAGTACAAGTGACTTGAACACCAGCTGCATTATATATAGGCATCGCTTCAGTCCCTGTTACTTGCGCATTAGAACCATTTCTTAAAAGTAGAACAGCAAGGGTGGGAGCAGTGGATACTGATGCTCTAACTACATAAGTTATTTTATAAGTTCCAGCACTTGGTAATGGAATATTTGCAAGATCAACAAAACCAGTTCCTACAGAAAGTACCTGTGGAACGTCTATTACGCTGTAAGTAATATTAGTAGGGGCAGATAATGCTGCTGTAGCAGTTCCTATAAAATTAGTTGCTTTCACATTTCCACTCACTTCAAGTTTTTCTGTAGGGGAAATAGTGCCAATTCCTACATTTCCTGTATTATCAATCCTAATTCCTTCATTACCTCCATCGTTGGATAAATAGTTACCATTTAATAATATGTTCTTGGTAGCATTATGATCTCCTAAATTATCAGCAGTTGTTGATGTAGTTATAGATGGATTTAGTTTTGTGATGATAAAAGATGCGCCTGTGTATAGAGTGCGACTATCTGGATTATATAAACGTATCGTCCTTGTTCCAGAAGTACAATCAATAACATCTGTCATAAAAGTTGTCCCACCCCATTCTGTATTTCCCCCATTTGCAACTGATGCATAATTTATATTGCCACCCCAAAAACCCCAAGTTGAATTTGTGTATTCTTGCAATTGCATCATATTGTAACTTTGTGCATTTTGATGTGGCAAACCCCACTGAATTTTATAAATACCATTTGCAAGTGCAAAGTTTGTACTTGAAGTAATAGTTAAATCTCCACTTGCAATGTTATTAAATTTGGAATCCCAAGTTGATACTGCTGAAGTAGCATTTGTATTTGCAGTTGACCTAAAAATTGCTTGATTTTGTACATTCCCAACTGTGGTAGATAAACTAACCCACTTTGCACCTGTACCATCCCAATAATAATAACCAGGTACTACTTGATAAGGGTTTGTTCCTGCAGTTACAGTATTAAATACCATCAATCCATTAGCTGGACTAGTAATGGGACTTGCTAAATTTGTTGCTGTAAGTGCTACACGTGGAGGCAAAAAGCCTTTATTAGAAGACTCAATATGTAATTTTGCTGATGCATCTGGGGTAGTAGTGCCAATTCCTGATTGGGCAAACCCAGTTGCAACAATTAGTAAGAAAATAAATAAAATAAGCGCTCTCATACTTTATATTTATTGATGCGAATATACAAATTTTGGATGGTTGCTTCGCAACATCCTCTTCGCAGTTGCCTTACTCAAAGCCCTGCGCAGCAGTTCCTGCTTCTTGGCTTTTTTGCTTTTCGCATCCTTACAAGAGCACTCGCTGCGCTCGTTTGTTTATTCGACTCATCTGTATTTTGAAGCAAGCTTCAAATCCAGCTTCATCTCATAAACTTCTACTTCGTAGAGCTCTTGACGTCTGCTCAAAACAAAAAAGCCCACGCTGTTTGCGTGGGCTTTGTGACCCCGTCAGGATTCAAACCTGAAACCTTTTGATCCGTAGTCAAATACTCTATTCAGTTGAGCTACGGGGCCATTCCACTTACTAACCCAGGTCAATAAGGGGTGCAAATATACCTCAAAATACCATTTTACCAAAGGAAAAGGGCAAATAATACTTTAAAAACCACCATTTTATTAATAATGCCAGCGCACGAAGGCTTCCATTGCTGCATATTTGGTTAAACCAAGGTTAGCATACAAATTAGCCGTATTGGCGTTGCGAATTTCGGCTCTTTGCCAGAACTCTCTCGAATCGGTGCCTTGGAAAGGAACACTGTCTTTTTGAGATTGATGGATAAAGATACCAAAACGTTTTTTCAATACTTGGTCAGGACTCATTGGTACAGCCATTTCAATTTCAGAGATATCCCATTCTTGCCAAGCACCTTTGTACAACCAAACCCAACAATCTTTTACCCATGTATCTCCGGCGGCTTTTAAACGACGCATACTTTCAAAGACCACATCTAAACAAACTTTATGCGTGCCATGCGGATCTGCAAGATCTCCTGCGCAATACACTTGATGCGGTTGAATTTTACGTAAAAGTTCCATCGTAATTTGAATGTCTTCTTCGCTCATTGGTTTTTTATCAATCATGCCTGTTTCATAAAAAGGAAGGTTCATGAAATGATAATTATCTTCTGCAATACCCACATATCTGCAAGTCGCTTTGGCTTCACATCTTCTAATCAAACCTTTGATAGCGCGAATTTCAGGACTATCTAAATGGTTGGTTTCTTTGCTAGCTAAATAGGCTCTCGCATTGGTCAAAATTTCTTGGCTTTTTTTATTGTCGATGCCAAAAAGATCTTCAAAGCCCACAGCGAAATCTAAAAATCTAGTGACAAACTCATCCGTCACTGCAATATTGCCACTTGTTTGATAAGCTACATGCACATCGTGTCCTTGATCATGCAAACGCATAAATGTACCACCCATACTGATGATGTCATCGTCTGGGTGAGGAGAGAAGATTAATACTTTTTTGCTATGCGGTTCACTTCGCTCTGGATGAGCGGGTATAACTGCATTGGGTTTTCCACCTGGCCATCCAGTGATGGAATCACGCAACATATAAAACACTTGCAAGTTAATATCGTAGACAGATTCTTTGATGACTAATAAGTCAGATAAGCTGTTCTCTTTATAATCATCAGATGTTAAACTTAAAACAGTTTTATTTAGTTTTAATGCCAAACCGATGACTGCTTTTTTAATCATTTGTGGTGTCCAATCATTCGCGCCTGTTAACCATGGAGATTTATTTCTAGTCAATTCTGTGGCAGCTAATTCATCAATCACAAAAGTACAGTCATCATGATTTTGTAATACGCTTGCAGGCAATTGTTCTGTGACATCTCCCTCAACCGCTTTAGCAACAATCTCAGCTTTATTGCCCCATGCAAGCAAAACGATTTTCTTTGCTTTCATGATGCTGCTAATACCTACAGTGATGGCTAATTTGGGCACTTTATTTAAATCATGCCACTCGTAAACGTTAGCCATTCTAGTTAGTTGATCTAAATGAATCACTCTTGTTTTAGAGTGAAAACTTGATCCAGGTTCATTGAAACCGATATGTCCATTTTTACCAATGCCTAAAATTTGTAAATCGATGCCACCTAATTTCTCGATCGTTTGTTCGTAAGCAACGCATTTTTCTTTTAATTCATCCTTGCCCCATTCTGAATTAGGAAGATGAATATTTTTAGGATCAATATCAACATGATTGAACAAATGGCGATGCATGAAGCTCCAATAACTTTGATACGCATCTCTTGGGATAGGGTAGTATTCATCCAAATTGACAGTGATTACGTTTTTAAAACTTAGTCCTTCCTCCTTGTGTAATCTTACTAATTCTTTATACAGTAAAATGGGTGTTGCACCTGTTGCCATGCCCAAAACACATGGTAGACCTTGTGCTTGTTTTTCTTTAATTAAGGTAGCAATTTGTGCGGCAACCGCGTTAGATCCAGCAGCCACATCTTTGTAAATTTTTACTGGAATTTTCTCAAATGATTCAAGCATATCTATCTTTTAAATTTGAACATTAAAGTTATAAAAAAGGCCTCAATAATGAGGCCTTAGTATTAATCAACTTTATTGATTTTAATCATATTTGTTGGTAAGTGTAATTTAATTGGCGTACTGCCTGTATTTACGACAATATCTCCCTTATTTACAAAACCCTGTGCTTTCAATACTTGGATTTGATCTGTAATGATGGCATCTAAACTTTCTTCTTTATCGTAATAAAATGCTTTAACACCCCAGCTTAATGACAATTGGTTCACTAAACTTTGTTCTTTAGTGAAAATGAATAGTGGGGATTTAGGGCGGAAACTACTTAACATAAATGCAGTGTAACCACTCTGAGTCATACCTACTAAAGCGTGTGCGTTACTATCTTCAGATAATTTGGATGCGTTGTAACAAACCGCGTCACTCAAGAAAGAAGGAGAGTGTGGTTGCGGCTTCAAATCTTCTGAACGGTTGTATTTGTATCCATTTTCTTCTACTTCAGAGATAATCTTACGCATTGTTTCTATCACCAATACTGGGAATTGACCAGTCGCAGTTTCTCCACTCAACATCACTGCATCAGCACCTTCAATTACGGCATTGGCAACGTCTGTGATTTCTGAACGATTTGGCTTTACTCTATCAATCATCGATTCCATCATTTGTGTTGCCACAATGACTGGCTTCGCTCTATGGATACATTTTCTAATCAATTCTTTTTGGATCAAAGGAATTTTTTCAACAGGTAATTCAACTCCTAAATCGCCACGAGCAATCATGATCGCATCACTTGCAATAATGATGTCACGAATATTGGTTAACGCTTCTGGCATTTCAATTTTAGCGATGATCTTAGACTTACTCTTGTGTTCGTTTAAAATGGTTCTTAACATTTCGATATCTGCCACACGCTTCACGAAGCTTAATGCAACCCAGTCTAATTCTTCTTTGATAATGAATGCAGCATCTTCTAAATCTTTTTCAGTTAATGCTGGTAAAGAGATTTTTGTATCAGGTAAATTCACACCTTTTTTAGAAGAGATGATACCACCTAAAGTTACTTTCACTTTAACATCTCCATTCGCTTCTACACTATGAACCACGACTTCTATTTTGCCATCGTCAATCATGATGGTATTGCCCACTACCACATCACCTGCAAGGTTAGGGTAGGATACATAAATCTTTTCTAAAGTACCAACACATTTAGTATTTGTGAATGTAAGGATATCTCCTTCTTTAACTTCTAGGCGATTGTTTTCAATTTCACCAACTCTTAATTTAGGACCTTGTAAGTCACCTAATATGGCTACTGAACAATTTAATTCTTTATTGATGCCTCTAATATTGTCAATGATTTTCTTTTTGTCTTCATGGCTTCCATGAGAGAAATTTAATCTAAACACGTTGACACCTGCAATCACTAATGCTTTTAATTGGTCGTAGGTTTCGCATGCTGGACCAACTGTTGCAACGATTTTAGTTTTATGGTGTTTCTGTTTGTAAGTGGACTGACTCATTGTAATAATTGGGGTTGTTTTAATGCTTTATTTTGTATGGATTAACTAGCTAAGATCTTCACAATCTTTAACCACTCTTCTGAAATTTTTTGTTTTGCTTTTACAGCATTGTCTAATGGGGTGTATTTCATTTTGTTGTCTTCAATACCCACCATCACATTGTGTTTTCCGTTTAATAAACATTCAACAGCATGATAGCCCATTCTGCTTGCGATCAAACGATCTAAACAAGTTGGAGCTCCACCTCTTTGAATATGTCCTAATATACAAACACGAATATCTGCGTTGGGTAATTTTGATTTCAAATAGTCACCCACTTGATTTCCTCCGCCAAATTCATCTCCTTCGGCAACCACGATTAAGTTGACTAATTTTTTTCTTTTCTCTTTTTCTGTCAAATTAGCCACTAATGCTTCCATATCTGTTTTTGATTCTGGAATCAAGATATTTTCTGCACCAGTTGCAATACCACTATGTAATGCAATGTATCCAGCATCACGACCCATGACTTCTACAACGAATAATCGATCATGTGCATCTGCCGTATCTCTAATTTTATCAATTGCTTCTACAGCTGTATTGACAGCCGTATCAAAACCAATTGTAAAATCACTACCTGCAATATCTTTATCGATTGTTCCTGGTAAACCAATACATGGAATATCGAATTCATTACTGAATTTTTGTGCGCCTTTGAAACTACCATCACCACCAATGACAACGATGCCATCAATGCCTCTTTTTTTAAGAT